>Ga0209358_10001718_pt1 | contig 17192 bp, 13 predicted proteins | sample LauGreFa1BDMLBSN_2_FD_187574 | JGI IMG/M metagenome (GOLD analysis project Ga0209358, IMG submission 187574) | Freshwater lake microbial communities from Lake Michigan, USA - Fa13.BD.MLB.SN (SPAdes) (version 2) | ecosystem: Environmental > Aquatic > Freshwater > Lake | place: Lake Michigan, USA... | reverse complement strand
GGTCTTTTAAGTTTTTGTTGCTTTTTGAAAGTTCCCTTTTTAAAAGAGTTTCAAAAGTGTTTTCTCCATCAAATTTGAATTTCATTTTGTGTTCCTTGCCTTTGGGTTCTTTTACAATTGCGGTCATTTCAAAATCACCATACAAATCAAATTTCTTTTTCACATTGCTGTTGTTCAGTTGTACAGTAAAAGGTTCGTCAATCCACATAGGTTTTTCGTTCTCGTCTGTTTGCCAAAACAACACTTTCACTTTGTGGTAACTGAAATCTTCTTTGCTGAAAACTTTACAAAATTCATTTGGCTTCCAGTTGTCATATTGCTCAATTATCCATTTGCGATTTGTTTCTGTAATACGGTTGCGTTTGTTGCCAAAGCTCTTTGGTTCTTTTTCAAACTGCTGTCTGGCATTAATGATAAGCACTTTACCTTGTTTATGCTTCTCCTTTTTGTTGTTCAGCAACCAGATGTAAGTATAAATACCCGTTTGATAAAACATTTGGTCAGGTAGCATCACAATACAATCGAGCAAATCATTTTCGAGAATGTATCTGCGTATTTCGCTTTCAGCACCACCACAATCACCATTGCTCAAAGGCGAGCCGTTAAATAAAATAGAAATCTTGCTTCCACCATCTTTGGCTGGCTTCATTTTCTCAATCATTGAAAGCAGAAAAAGTAAAGCTCCGTCATTGGTTGGTGGTGTTCCTGCCTTGTAACGTGTCGTTTCAAACTTTTCAACATCAGTTTTATACTCACTCCAGTCCACACCGAAAGGCGGATTGGAAATCATATAGTCAAACTGCCTTCCATAATGTTTGTCGCCTGGCTCTTTGCTGCTCTCAATATCAGGTATGAGTGAATTTCCTTTTGTAATATTGTTTTTGTTGCTGCCGTCAAGGTCGCCACGCAAAAGCAAGTCTGTTTTGCAAACCGCATAGTTCTGTCCCAAATATTCCTGTCCGAAAAGCTGCACCAAGGTTTGTACATTTTGTTGCTCGGCTTCGGTTTTGGCTTTGTCCATCAAATGCTCTTTGGCTGTACTCAACATTCCACCTGTTCCGCAAGCAGGGTCGTAAATGCTAATGGCTTGTTTGGCTGTCTTTGGGTTAAAGTCAATTTCCATTAACTCCACCATTATGCGAATGATTTCACGTGGCGTAAAGTGTTCGCCTGTGTCTTTTGCATCGTCCTGTGTAAAGCGTTGCAACAATTCTTCATACACATAGCCCATTTCAATGTTGCTCAGTCTCTGTGTGCTAAAATCTTCATCGTCAACCAAGTCAATAATGCTGTCAAGGCGGTTAGCCTTTACCATTTTACTGATTGTCTCACGGTAATTGAACTCGTCAATAATTTCGTTGATGATGTCAGAAAAGCCTGTCAGGTATTGTCGGAAATGTGTTTCAACCTGTGTTGCATCGTCCTTCAGAATTTTGGTCAGCGTCCAATCTGTCTTGTTGTGATAAGAAACAGTCAGTATTTCACGTTGTTTCACTTTCTTTTTCAGGTCAGCCTCTGAGATACTTGGATTGTTTTTTTTGATTTCAGCTTCTATTTCCTGTCTTTTTTGGATAAGCATACATTCAATCCTGCGAATCATTATCATTGGCAGTATTACAGCCTGATACTCGTATGCCTTAAACTTACCACGAAGTTTTTTGGCTCCTTTCCAGAGTTCTCCTGCAAGATTGTTTAGTTTTTCTTTATTCAGCATTTGTCTATTTGTGTCAAATTTTAGGTTTCTAAAATACGTTTTTCTCTTGTTTAGTCGTCATTGGTGCGTTGGCAAAATTGGCTCTTTTGCAAGCTTGGGTTTGCGGGTGGGCTTGTGCGGCTTGCAAATGTGCCAATGTGCGGTTGGCTAAAATTGAATTAAAAAAAATGTGCGGTGGGGAAAATAAAAAATACAGAAGAGTCGGCAGTGAGTGTCGGTTTACTCGCTGTCCAATTGTTGTATCGTTTGTATGTCTTTGTGCACCTATCAAAATGGTTTACTTTTTTCTGTTTCTTTCACTCGTCTGTTTGATGTGTCGCTGTCTTTTTACACTTGTAGCCAACATCAATGTTAACGATTTCGCAATTGAGTTTCGTTTATTAAACTTTCGTTTATTTCGCCTTTGGGCGAAGGGACTCTCAATTCTCTAAAAAGATAACATTTTTGTTTTCCAAAAATAGATAAAAAAATCATAAATCAAAATTATCCAAAGGACTTTTTATTTGATTCTACCTAAGAGGAACGGCGAGACTTTAAATACCTAAAAATTAAATATTAGAGAAAAAACATTTGTTTTAATCATTATTTTAAAAGCATTTTAGGGCTAGTAAATCCAAAATAAATAAATAGGTCTTGATTTGGAATAGATGTTCAACCCTAAATTTCAAAACAATTATCGATACTATCTAATTTAAAAGTTTAAATTTGCTGCAAAAATTAATTGAGCTTTATTATATGATTACAATTGATAGTTTAGGGGTTTCGTTTGGAAATATAAATTTGTTTAGTGATGTTTCGTTTGCGATTAACGAAAACGATAAAATTGCCTTGATGGGCAAAAATGGTGCGGGTAAATCTACGTTGTTAAAAATTATTGCGGGAGTGAGTAAGCCTACTAAAGGAATGGTGTCGGCGCCTAAAGATGCGGTAATTGCTTATTTGCCTCAGCATTTATTAACAGAGGATAATTGCACGGTGAAAGAAGAAACAGCTAAAGCTTTTATGGAGATTTTTGCAATGAAAGCCCGAATTGATGAATTGAATCATCAGTTGGAAACCCGAACGGATTATGAATCGGATGAGTATGCTAAAATTATTGAAGAGGTATCGGAATTAAGCGAAAAATATTACTCCATTGAAGAAATAAATTATGAGGCAGAGGTTGAAAAAGTATTAAAAGGTTTGGGTTTTTTAGCCACTGATTTTGATAGAAATACAAGTGAGTTTAGTGGGGGGTGGCGTATGCGTATTGAATTGGCGAAAATTTTATTGAAAAAACCCGATTTAATTTTACTAGATGAGCCTACGAATCACATGGATATCGAATCTATCCAATGGTTAGAGGATTTTTTAATTAATCAGGCTAAAGCAGTAATTGTAATTTCGCACGATAAGGCTTTTGTGGATAATATTACCAACCGTACTATTGAGGTTACCATGGGAAGAATTTACGATTATAAAGTAAATTACTCGCAATACTTGGAGTTGCGAAAAGAACGCCGCGAACAACAACAAAAACAATACGACGAGCAACAAAAGTTTATTGCCGAAAATGTGCAGTTTATTGAGCGTTTTAAAGGAACTTACTCCAAAACTTTACAAGTACAATCGCGAGTTAAAATGTTAGAAAAATTGGAAATTGTGGAGGTAGATGAGGTGGATAACTCAGCTTTGCGTTTAAAATTTCCACCTGCTTCGCGCACAGGAAATTATCCTTTGATAGTGAAGGATTTGTGCAAAAGTTATGGCAATCATGTGGTGTTTAAGGACGCTAATTTAGTGGTGGAACGGGGCGAAAAAGTTGCGTTTGTAGGGAAAAACGGTGAGGGAAAATCTACCATGATTAAGGCTATTTTAGGCGAAATAGATTTTGAAGGAAGTTTAGAAATAGGACACAATTGTAAAATTGGTTATTTTGCTCAAAATCAGGCTTCGTTATTGGATGAATCTTTAAGTATTTTTGAAACCATCGATCAAATTGCAGTAGGGGATATCCGTTCCAAAATCAAAGATATTTTAGGAGCATTTATGTTTGGTGGCGATGTAAGTACTAAAAAAGTTAAGGTGTTATCGGGCGGAGAAAAAACTAGGTTGGCGATGATAAAATTATTGTTAGAGCCTGTGAATTTTTTAATATTAGATGAACCTACCAATCATTTAGACATTAAAACAAAAGATATTATTAAAGAAGCTTTACGCGATTTTGACGGAACATTAATTTTAGTATCGCACGATAGAGATTTTTTAGATGGATTAGCGACTAAAGTTTTTGAATTTGGCAATAAACGCATAAAAGAACATTTTGAAGATATCCAAGGTTTTTTAAAACTAAAAAAAATGGAGAGCTTGCGCGAAATTGAAAAGAAATGATACTGAGTTAATGATTGCTTTTGTTAAACCAGAATCATAAAAATCAATTGATATTTTTTATATTACTTTGCGTTTTCTTTGCGTTAAAACTTTGAGGTCTTTGCGTGAAATAAATTATACTAGCACAATCCCTTTTCAACAACTAAAACCCGCAGTTACATGGGGTGCTGAATAGGATTTTTACATTGGGTAATAAGTCGAAAATTTGTTGTTGTTGAGTAGGGTTCATGCTAATTCCTCGCATGTCAATTTCTTTAAGTTGTTCTAGCCTAGTAATTTGTTCGGGAAGTTGAGTAACATTGGTATTCCATAAATCTAATTTTTCTAATTTGTTCCAGTTTTGTATTAAAGGCGAAATGTAATTAATATCGTTGGAGTTTAAGGAAATAATTTTGAGATTTTTTAATTCGTATAACTCGGCAGGAATAGAGTAAATTTTGTTTTTGTTTAAATACAAAACTTGCAAGTTTTTTAAGTTTTTAATTTGTGGCGGAATACTATCAATGTTATTTTTAGATAAATCTAAATATTGTAAGTTTTCTAAATTAAAAACTTCGTTAGGGATAGATTTTAGTTTTTGTTTTTTTAAAGAAAGTTTAATGGTTTGGGATGAGCTGTTTTTTAAATTTTCTTCGTTTTTAAGTGTTAAAAGTTCTGCTACACTTAAAAGTTGATTTTGAGCTTTACCAATTGTGCTTATTAGCAATACAATTAATAATATTGTTGTATGATATTTTGGCATATTGTTTTGTCTTTTTCTAATTGATAAACTAACTCATTAACGTTATTAAACGCAATTTCGTCTCTAATTCTTTGGTATAACAATAATTTTGCCTTTTTGTTATAAATATCTTGATTAAAATCAAAAATATGTATTTCGATACTTAATAAATTTGAACCAAATGTGGGTTTATTGCCAATGTTTAACATGCCAAAAAAACTATTGTTTTCAATCTCTATTTTAGCTAAATAAACGCCGATTTTAGGCAAAAGTTTTTCGTTGCTAACTTGAAAATTAGCTGTTGGGAAACCTATTGTTCGGCCAATTTTTTCGCCATTTATGATAGAACCAGTTAAAGTGTATGGGTAATTTAACAATTGATTCGCCTTTTGGATTTCGCCATCAATAACATATTGGCGAATTGCGGTACTGCTAATTTTAGTTTCGTTTACCTTTTGTGCGCTAATTTCTTTTACTTCAAAACCAAATAAATGTCCGTTATTTTTTAAATACTCAAAAGAGCCTTCTCTGTTTTTACCAAAATGATGATCGTAGCCAATAACCAACTGAGTACAGCCAATTTTATTCACTAAAATTTCGGTAATAAAATCCAAAGAACTTAATTCCGAAAATTGTTTATCGAAATGAATTACAATTAAATAATCAATTTTTGTTTGCGCTAAAAGTTCAATTTTTTCTTCTAAAGTGTTAATTAAAGGAATTTGAACAGAGGGGTTTAAAACTTTGCGAGGATGAGGATCGAAAGTAATAACAACTGATTTAGATTGATGCTGAATAGCAGTGTTTACAATATCCTTAAATATTTGTTGATGCCCCAGGTGTACACCATCAAAAGTACCCATGGTTACCACCGCATTATCTAATTTTTTAAACGTATCTAGTCCCCAAAAAATCTCCATTACTATTGTTACAACTAATTGTTTTGGCTGTTAATTTCGGTAAAATTAAATAATAATCTGGCATTAATTACTAATCATTTTGTTTTATTCATGTATTTATGTTGAAAAACTCCTTAAATTATTTTGAATATTTATTAAATAAATAAAAAAATACAGTACCTTTGCACCCGAATTAATCGAATTTATTTAATAAAAGTTCATTATAATATGTCTTCACAGATAGGTAAAATTGCACAGGTTATCGGACCAGTTATCGACGTTTCTTTTAGTAATGTAGGAACGGAACTTCCTGAAATTTATGACGCTTTAGAAGTTGTAAATTCAAAAGGTCAGAAAATTGTTTTAGAAACACAACAACACATCGGTCAGGATACGGTAAGAGCTATCGCGATGGACTCTACAGATGGTTTAAGCAGAGGTATGGAGGTTGTAGCAACAGGAAAAGCTATTACTATGCCTATTGGTGATGCTATTAATGGTAGATTATTTAATGTTGTTGGTGATGCGATTGATGGTATTGAGCAACCTGCAAAAACAGGAGGTTATACTATCCACCGTGAACCACCTAAATTTGAAGATTTAAAAACTTCAACAGAGGTTTTATTTACAGGTATTAAAGTAATCGACTTAATTGAGCCTTATGCAAAAGGAGGTAAAATTGGTTTATTTGGTGGTGCTGGTGTAGGTAAAACGGTATTAATTCAGGAATTAATCAATAACATCGCTAAAGGTCATGGTGGTTTATCGGTTTTTGCTGGAGTTGGTGAAAGAACAAGAGAAGGAAACGACTTATTACGCGAGATGTTAGAGTCGGGTATTATTAAATATGGTGATGCGTTTATGCACTCTATGGAGCAAGGTGGATGGGATTTATCAAAAGTAGATAAAGTTGCCTTAAAAGAATCTAAAGCTACTTTCGTATTTGGACAAATGAATGAGCCGCCAGGTGCACGTGCGCGTGTTGCTTTATCTGGTTTAACTTTAGCAGAATACTATAGAGATGGTGACGGACAAGGGCAAGGTAGAGATATTTTATTCTTTATTGATAATATCTTTAGATTTACTCAAGCGGGTTCAGAGGTATCGGCTTTATTAGGTCGTATGCCATCTGCGGTAGGTTACCAACCCACTTTAGCAACCGAAATGGGTTTAATGCAAGAGCGTATTACATCTACTAAAACAGGTTCGATTACATCAGTGCAAGCGGTTTATGTACCTGCGGATGACTTAACCGACCCTGCGCCGGCTACAACTTTTGCGCACTTAGATGCTACAACGGTATTGTCTCGTAAAATTGCCGAGTTAGGTATTTATCCTGCGGTGGATCCATTAGATTCAACTTCAAGAATTTTAACTCCTGCAGTTGTAGGTGATGAGCATTATGATTGTGCTCAAAGAGTTAAAAATACTTTACAGAGATACAAACAATTACAAGATATTATTGCAATTTTAGGTATGGACGAATTATCTGAGGAAGATAAATTAACTGTACATAGAGCTAGAAGGGTACAAAGATTTTTATCTCAACCTTTCCACGTTGCGGAGCAATTTACAGGTTTAAAAGGTGTATTTGTTTCTATCGAAGATACTATTAAAGGATTTAATATGATTTTAGATGGTGAGGTAGATCAGTATCCTGAAGCTGCTTTTAACTTAGTAGGTACTATTGAAGAAGCAATTGAAAAAGGTAAACGTTTAATTGCTGATGTTAAATAAGTATTGTAAAAATCATAAAAATCAATAGATATGTTTTTAGAAATTATAACTCCAGATAAAAAAGTATTTAATGGTGAGGTTAGCTCAGCAACTTTTCCTGGTGTTTTAGGGAGTTTTCAAATTTTAGAAAATCACGCTCCTATTGTTTCAACATTATCTGCCGGAAAAATCAAGTATGTTGTGGGTGGGAAAGAGGAGTTTGTTGATGTTTTAGGGGGTGTTGTTGAGGTAAGTAAAAATAAAGCTATTGTTTTAGCTGAATAATATGTATGAATTTTAATTTTAAAAGTCGTTTCGTTTGAAACGACTTTTTTTTTACAACTAAAAATGAAAGGCAAATTAACCATTATACCTACACCGATAGGGAATTTAGAGGATATTACTTTACGAGCAATTAATGTTTTAAAGGAGGTAGATGTTTTGTTGTGTGAGGATACTAGGCATAGTGTAAAATTGATGAATCATTTACAAATTAATAAGCCTTTAGTAGCTTTTCATCAACATAACGAACATCAAATTTTACCTAAAATTATTGCACAATTACAAGAAGGTAAGCATATTGGTTTGGTTTCGGATGCGGGTACTCCGGGGATTTCGGATCCTGGTTTTTTATTGTCGAGAGCCTGCGTGGAAAATGATATTGAAATTTGTTGTTTACCTGGAGCTACCGCCTTTGTTCCTGCTTTAGTTTGTAGTGGTTTGCCTTGTAATAATTTTTATTTTGAGGGTTTTTTACCACATAAAAAAGGACGAAAAACAAGGTTGGAATTTTTACTTACGCTAGATTGTACTGTGGTTTTATACGAGAGTCCGTATAGGATTTTAAAGTTATTACAAGAATTAAGTTTAGTTTTGCCACCTGCTGCACCAGTGGTAGTATCGAGAGAGATTAGTAAAATACATGAAACTCACCATAGGGGAACGGCAAAAGAACTCTTGGATTATTTTACGGCCAAGCCGCCCAAGGGAGAAATTGTTGTGGTTTTTAAAAAGGAGTTAAAAATTAAAAATGAAGAAACCGAATAATATGGGTGGTGAATAAATATTTAATTTCTTTATTGAGTTCAAGGTATATTTAAAATAAATGGAAAAAAAAAGCTCAGAAAATTTTCTGAGCTTTTTTTTATAAAGTTGACTGTATTGATTTTATTTTTTCAGATTGTAAATCACAACATCGTTAGATTTAAATCTTGCTTTAGTAACTTTACTTTCTAACCACAATTCGGTTAACAATTGCTCAATTTCTTCTTGTTCAGCCTGTTTTTTATCAAAACTTTTAGCAATCCACTCTAAAGTTTTATTGCTTTCGTTTTCGGCTTGATTGATAATGTTTAAAATTTCAGCTTTAGAGTTTTCTTTATTTTCGATATTTTCTTTAGGGAAAATGCTAGATACTTGTTTCATATCTTCCGAAAATTCTTTTCCACTTAATAAATCTTTTAATCTAACTCTAACAGAACCATCTTCGTTATTTTCATCTTTAGTGGTTGCTGAGTAACCTTTCCAAACAATTTTACAAAATTTGTTTTTGTCTTCCGATTTGAAAACTAAAATCTTATTGTCTAAATAATTAGTTTCTTCAATTAACTTTTTTGCATTAAGCTGATTCATAAATTTTTAATGTATTTAGATTATTTTGCATTACAAAGTAATGAGATAAACTAGTATGAAACAAATTACTTAACAATTTATTTACGTTAAATTTAAATGTATATAAGAATAAAGTTGTATTATTTTAATGATTAATTTAAATATTATTGGTTTAAATATTTAAATTTCAGTTAATTATATATTTATTTTTGTAGTTGAATTGTTTCTGAGTTGTATAAGTTTTTATACGTATAAAAGTTGTGAAATTAAATAGAATTAAAAAAATAGTTTTGAATCGAATTATATATTTTTCAAAATTTATATCAATCCTTAAACTTTTTTTTTAATTTTATGCTGTTTGATTAAAAAGCACTAATCAACTAAACAAAAAATAAGATTTTATGAAGCAGGTTTACAAAGTTTTAGTTCCTACAGATTTTTCATCAGTTTCTTCAACAGCTCTAAATCATGCAATTGATATTGCTAAAATTATGGATGGTGAAATTATTGTTTTACATGTTATAGACAAAGATGATAAACCAGCAGAAGCTAATAAAAAATTACAACCTTTAGTGGATGAGGTTATCGAAAAACACAATATTCCAACAGTAGGTAAAGTGGTACATGGAAATATTTTTGAAGATATTAATAAAGTTGCTGATTATGAAGGTGCTAAGTTAATTGTTATGGGTACACATGGACGAAGAGGTATTCAGCATTTAATTGGTAGTTATGCCATGAAAATTATCACTAATTCAACAATTCCTTTTTTAGTTGTACAAGATAAAATATCTAGTGGAGCATATAAAAATATTGTATTCCCTATAGATTTTAATTCCGAAACCAAATTAAAAATTTCATCTACTGCAAGTATGGCAAAAGCATTAAATGCAAAAATTCACATTTTTGGAGAGTATGATGATGATCCATTTTTAAAGAAAAATATTGATAACAATATTTTATATGCTAAAAAGTTTTTTAAAGACAACGGTATTGATTATGTTGTTAAATTAGCTGAGGGTAAAGGTGATTTTGTAAAACAAATAGTACATTATGCAGTTAGTATTAATGCAGATATGATGGCAGTTTTAAATTTAAATTACCGAAGTATTTCTCATTTCCTTAAAAACGATGAAGAAGAATTGATTACCAATGAAGCTCAAATTCCTGTTTTAATGGTTAATCCATCAAAAGACTTCTTAGAGTCTTCTCCAATGTTTGGTTCATTACAAGTTTTATAATTAATTTTTAAGAACTCTTGATTTATCAAGGGTTCTTTCTTTTTATCAAATTTTTCTCGATGTATATTTTCAGGTTTTTAATTATTTATTCTTTTGTTTTTTTTATTGTTGGTTGTGCAAGTGAAAACGAGCATTCTTTTGGTGAAACAGAAATAAATAAACACACTAAATTACATCAAAAAAGAGCCGTGGTGTTAGAGCGAAATGGTTTAAAACTTACTGAAATAGTTGATTATCCAAGATTTTCAGAAGCAAAATTATTGTTATTAAGTGATAATATAAGATTTAGTCCAGGTTCAAACGTATTGGAATTTAAAATTGATAATTTTACTCTAGGTGCTGTTACTGCCGATCAGGAAAAATTTTATCAAAACGATGTTTTGGCTGTTCAAAATATGGTGATAATCAATAATAAAAAGTTGATTAAACAAAATACTGAAACCAGCGCTCAGATTGATTTATCAATGGGTGAAAATAAAATTTTTGTTTTTTTAAACAGAAGTTTTAATGTTGGTTTGAAAAATCCGGAATCTTCTTTGTTTTTTAAGGTAAATATTGATGATAAAGGTTCATCGTTTGAATCATTATTGCCAGATTCAATTTTGTACGTAACTCAGCCAAGAGGGTCTTACATTGGGCCAAATGCAGAAAAAGTTATTTTTGATTTTATGTTGCACAATGTTAAATTGGAGAAAGGTTATTATGTGAGTTTAAATATAAATGATATAGAGTTTAAGATTGATTTTTATGCTCCTTTTTGGATTGAGGGTTTAGGTTATGGACGACATAAAATTGCAGTTTATTTAAAAGATAATGAGGATAAAATTATAAGTTCTATAATTAATCCTGATAACGAATATTATATTGAGCTAAAAGAGTTAAGTTTGTTTGATTAAAAAGCTTTTAATATTTCATTAGAAATATCCTCTCTTAAATATTCTTTAAACAAATCGTGTCCGGCTTTTAATTCTATTAGTTTAAAAGTTCGATTTTTCTTAGTAAAATCTTTTAAAAATTTTATTTTAATTATAGGATCTTTATAACCGCCAAAAATTAATATTTCTTTATTTTTTTCTTTAAAATTATTGTTTATTTTTTCGGTATCAATATTAATGTTTTTATACAATTGCCAAACCCTGTAAATTTTTAATCTTATACCTTTCCTACCAAAATTTAATTCTACAAATTTCTCAATTTTTTGAGGTAAAATTCTAGTAGAAGTTCCAATTTTTGCAATGTTATATACCAATTGTGGTTTTTTAATTGTGTAACCGTAGGTATATTTTCCTGTTTTTGTTTTAGTAACCCACCAATTCCAAAAAATCATTTTTAGTCCGTCTGGAGCTAATAAAAAACTATTTTCAATTTTTTCGTTAAAGTTTTGAAGTGTAAACAATGCTATTTTTCCTCCCATACTATAACCAATAACTGAAAATTTTTGAGCTTTTAAATGGGTTATAAATCCTGCAATAATGTCTTTAAGTTGCTCATTAGTAAAGCTTTTTATTTTTTTAGCATTCAATTTAGTTTTTCCATGATAAAATAAATCTACAGCAAAAATAGTGTAGGTATTTCCTAAAAGATTTTCAAACATTTTATAGTCGGTACTATCTTTTGTAAAACCATGAAAAGCAATTAAAACCTTGTTTCCAGTGCCATAAACGTTATAAAAAAGTTCAATATCATTATTATGTTGATAAGTCGCCATATTTTTTCTCTATAATATTCGGTAAATTTCAACAAAAAAGTTAATTTTGCGCACTATTTGACCATCGAAAAAAAAATCCTATGCCAAAAGATTTATCTATAAAGTCTGTACTTATCATCGGTAGCGGACCAATTGTTATCGGACAAGCGTGTGAGTTCGACTATTCAGGATCTCAAGCTTCACGTTCCTTAAGAGATGAAGGAATTGAAGTTACGTTGATTAATAGCAATCCTGCTACAATTATGACGGATCCAGTTACAGCTGACCACATTTATTTATTGCCATTAAATGTAGATTCTATTCGTAAAATTTTAACAGAACGTAAAATTGATGCTGTTTTACCAACAATGGGAGGACAAACAGCTTTAAATTTATGTATCGAATGTGATAGAGAAGGATTATGGGAGGAGTTTAATGTAAGAACAATAGGCGTAGATTTAGCAGCGATAGAAATTACAGAAAACAGAGATAGATTTAGGGAGTTGATGGATAAGATTGGTGTTGGACAAGCGCCTTCCAAAGTTGTAAAATCATTTTTAGCAGGAAAAGAATTTGCTCAAGAAATTGGTTTTCCTTTAGTGATTCGTGCTTCTTATACATTAGGCGGTACAGGAGCATCTATTGTATACAAAAAAGAAGATTTTGATAGATTATTAACCGTTGGTTTACATGCATCGCCTATTCATGAGGTGATTATTGATAAAGCGGTAATGGGTTGGAAAGAATTTGAGTTGGAGTTGTTGCGTGATAAAAATGATAATGTTGCGATTATTTGTTCGATTGAGAACTTTGATCCAATGGGTATTCATACTGGAGATTCGATTACAGTTGCTCCAGCAATGACATTATCTGATAAAACATATCAACGCATGCGAGATTTAGCAATTAAAATGATGCGTGCTATTGGTAATTTTGCCGGAGGTTGTAATGTACAGTTTGCGGTTAGTAACGATGAAAATGAGGATATTATTGCAATTGAAATTAACCCTCGTGTATCTCGTTCTTCTGCATTAGCATCCAAAGCAACAGGTTATCCTATTGCAAAAATTGCTTCTAAGTTGGCAATTGGTTATACTTTAGATGAGTTGTTAAATCAAATTACAAAATCTACTTCGGCTTATTTTGAGCCAACTTTGGATTATGTTATTGTAAAAATTCCTAGATGGAACTTTAATAAATTTCCAGGTGCAGATAGCACTTTAGGTTTACAAATGAAATCGGTTGGAGAGGTAATGGGGATTGGAAGATCTTTCCAAGAAGCCTTACAAAAAGCTTGTCAGTCCTTAGAGATTGGAAGAAATGGATTAGGTGCTGATGGTAAAGAATTACGTAATCAAGAACAAATTATTCATGCTTTAGAAAATGCAAGTGCGGATAGATTGTTTAGAGTTTATGATGGTTTAAAGTTAGGTATTCCATTAAAAACGATTTACGAAAAAACTAAAATTGACCATTGGTTTTTAAACCAAATTGAGGAATTGATTGCTTTAGAAAGAGAGATTCAAAATTTCCATATCAATACTTTGCCAAAAGATTTATTGTTAGAAGCTAAGCAAAAAGGCTATGGTGACCGACAAATTGCGCATTTGTTAGGTTGTTTAGAAAGTCAAGTGTATAGTAAGAGAAAAGAGTACAATATTAACCGTGTATATAAATTAGTGGATACATGTGCTGCCGAGTTTGAGGCTAAAACACCTTATTATTACTCTACTTTTGAAGAAGAAAATGAATCTGTTAAAACTGATAAGAAAAAAATTATAGTTTTAGGTGCCGGACCAAACCGAATTGGGCAAGGTATTGAGTTTGATTATTGTTGTGTTCATGGGGTTTTAGCTGGAAAAGAATGTGGTTATGAAACGATTATGATTAACTGTAATCCAGAAACGGTTTCTACAGATTTTGATACAGCAGATAAATTATATTTTGAGCCTGTATTTTGGGAACATATTTACGATATAATTTTACATGAACAACCAGAAGGTGTTATTGTTCAATTGGGCGGACAAACAGCATTGAAGTTAGCCGAAAAATTGAATAAATATGGAATAAAGATTATTGGAACAAGTTATCAAGCTTTAGATTTAGCTGAGGATAGAGGTAGTTTCTCTAGATTGTTACAAGAAAATGAAATTCCATATCCTAAATTTGGTGTTGTTGAAACAGCAGAGGAAGCTTTAAAATTATCTAAACAATTAGATTTTCCTTTATTGGTTCGTCCATCTTACGTTTTAGGCGGACAAGGGATGAAGATTGTTATTAATGAACAAGAGTTAGAGCATCATGTTATTGAGTTGATAAAAGATATACCTGGAAACAAAATTTTATTAGATCATTATTTGGAAGGCGCTATTGAAGCCGAAGCTGATGCGATTTGTGATGGTGTTGATGTACAAATTATTGGTATAATGGAACATATTGAACCAGCAGGTATTCACTCTGGAGATTCTTATGCGGTATTGCCTCCATTTAGTTTAGGCGCATTAGTTATAGAGCAAATTAAAGATATTACCAGAAAAGTTGCTGTAGCATTAAAAACACATGGTTTAATCAATATTCAGTTTGCAATTAAAGATGATGTGGTATATGTAATCGAGGCAAATCCAAGGGCATCACGTACAGTTCCTTTTATTGCAAAAGCTTATGGTGAACCTTATGTAAATTATGCTACTAAAGTTATGTTGGGTGTAAATAAAGTAAAAGACTTTAAATTTGAGCCTAAGTTAGAGGGTTATGCAATAAAAGTTCCTGTTTTCTCCTTTGATAAGTTCCCTAATGTAAACAAGGAATTGGGTCCGGAAATGAAAAGTACGGGTGAGGCAATACAGTTTATAAAAAACCTTAAAGATCCGTTTTTTAAGAAAGTTTATTCCGAAAGGAATTTGTACTTAAGCAGATAATAAATAATTTGGGTAACTTTTTAAGGTTACCCAATTTTGTATGTTGTTGTTTTAAAATTTTTGTGATGAATAAATCTAAATCCGAAGCGTTATACAAGGAATCTTCTCAATATTTTCCTGGTGGTGTAAATTCTCCTGTAAGAGCTTTTAGAAGTGTAGATGGTAGTCCGCTGTTTATAACCAAAGGTGATGGACCTTTTATTTGGGATGCAGATGGAAATAAATTAATTGATTTTTGTTGTTCTTGGGGACCATTAATTTTAGGACATAATAATCATGATATTTATGAAGCTGTAGTACAAACTGCTCAAAATGGTTTAACTTTTGGCGCACCTACTGTTCAAGAAAATCAATTAGCAAATGCTATATTAAGTAATAATAAAAAAATTGAAAAACTTAGATTTGTAAGCTCTGGAACAGAGGCTGTTATGTCGGCGGTGCGCTTAGCAAGAGGATATACAGGAAGAGATAAAATTATTAAATTTGAAGGGTGTTACCATGGGCACGTTGATCATTTAATGGTTAAAGCGGGTAGTGGATTAGCAACTTTTGGAACTTCAAGTTCTGCTGGAGTTCCAGAGGCATTTGCAAAGGAAACTATTGTAGCTCCTTTAAATGATTTAAATGCTTTAAAAAATATTTTTGCAGAGTATAAAGACCAAATTGCAGCAGTAATTATTGAACCAATACCAGCAAATAATGGATTATTAATTCAGGATAAATCATTTTTACAAAATTTAATTGCTATTGCACATCAAAATTGTGCTTTGGTTATTTTTGATGAGGTTATTAGTGGATTTAGAGTAGGATTTGAAGGTGCAGCAGGATTATATGATTTACAACCGGATATTATAACCTACGGAAAAATTATTGGTGGAGGAATGCCAGTTGGGGCTTATGGAGCTTCGGCTAAAATCATGAGCTACATTGCGCCAGAGGGAGCGGTTTATCAAGCAGGTACTTTAAGTGGAAATCCGGTTGCTATGGCGGCAGGTTTTGCACAAGTTAAAAATTTATTAAAACCAAATTTTTACGAAAAACAAGCTGAAAAAACTTCAAATTTTGTTGGCATAATTCAACAACATGTTGAACATAAAGGTTATGCGGTAAAAGTATTTAACATAGGTTCTATTTTTTGGATTTCCTTTTCGGCTGCCGAAAAAGTACAAAATCCAAATGCAATCCATCCAAAATCTGGTGAGTATTTTAAACGCATGTTTAGTTATTTAATAGAGCATGGGGTATATTTTGGTCCGTCGGGATACGAAGTTGGATTTGTTAGTGAAGCTCATTCCGAAGAGCTTTTAAAACAAGCAGCTCAAATTATTTGTTCAAGTTTAGATGTAACATTTGCCTAAAAGATGGATTTAAATTCGGTTAATATAAAAAACAAACGTGCATCTTTCGATTATGAATTTATCGAAAGAGAGGTAGTGGGAATTGTACTTACTGGAACCGAAATTAAATCTATTCGTCATGGAAAAGCAAGTATTGCAGAATCCTATTGTACTATTGAAAACGGACAGTTATGGATTTTAAATATGGATGTTTCAATTTATGTTCAGGGTTCTTATAACAATCATGAACCTAAACGAAAACGAAAACTTTTAATGGCTAAAAAGGATATTTTAAAGTGGGAAGCTAAACTAAAAACACGAGGTTTAACTATTGTACCAATTAAATTATTTTTAAGCGAAAAAGGTTGGGCAAAATTGGATATTGCTTTAGCAAAAGGTAAACAAACGTTTGATAAACGAAACTCTATCAAAGAAAAAGATTTAAAATTGGAAATGAAACGTTCCGAAACTTATAAGTAGGTTTAATTTTTATTTTTTTTCGATTTATTTATCTAATTTTATTTGTAATATTGTTTCGGTAAAATTATCACCCAAAAGCTTATTTATGTTAGAAACTGTTGATAACAGTAATGAATTAAATTTACTACATAAAGTTTATAAATCGTTTACTAATGAAGATTTGGATACTCAACATTATCAAAACTTAATTAGTTTAATTGATGTTTTACCTGGATTACAAAATATTTTAAATAGCTTGCCGGTTGGTATTGTAATTATTGGTAAATCCTATGATGTAATTTATAATAATTCTGAATTATTAAGGATTTTGGATTTACAAGGTCCAATTGTTGGTAAAAAATGGCAAGATGTTTTTACAGATGAAATACCTTTGGATATTAAACGTGTAGCAAAAGAAGCTAGTTTTAATTATCCAACTTACCATAAAATTAAAATCAATAAAGGTTTACAAATTTTGGATTATGCTGCATCATTTTATCCAATAAATGATGCTGTATT
>Ga0209358_10001716_pt1 | contig 17199 bp, 11 predicted proteins | sample LauGreFa1BDMLBSN_2_FD_187574 | JGI IMG/M metagenome (GOLD analysis project Ga0209358, IMG submission 187574) | Freshwater lake microbial communities from Lake Michigan, USA - Fa13.BD.MLB.SN (SPAdes) (version 2) | ecosystem: Environmental > Aquatic > Freshwater > Lake | place: Lake Michigan, USA... | reverse complement strand
AGCTTCAGGATCTGCCAGCCGAGCACGATGCCCGCCACTACCCCGGGCAGGAGCACCAGATTGGTCATGAGTGACGGTCCGGTGACAAGTCCGAGGTTCCCGCTGAAGGGCAGTTTGAAGAGGTTGATGAAAAGGAAGAAACGGCAGAACACGCCGAGGTGCTCTTTTTTCTCCAAGCGCTGGGCGAGCAGGTAGACCGTCATCACCGGGCCGGCGGCGTTGGCGAGCATCGTGGCGATGCCCGCGATGCCGCCCATGCCCCAGGTGAAGGTGCGATGGCGGGTGAGGGCCAGAAGCTGCTCGCGCCGATGGTGGAGGACGACGTTGAAGGCGAGCAGGGCGAGGATAAGCACGCCGATGACGATGCGGGCGGAACCGTTGTCGACCCGGTCGAGTAGGAACCAGCCGGCAAAGACGCCGACGACCGCCGCCGGGATCATGGGCAGGATCTGCCGCCAGCTGCCGCCTTGGCGGTTGATGAGGTAGCCCATCAGGTCAGCCACGATGAGCATCGGGAGTACGATACCCACGGAAGGCTTGGCGTCGAAAATCTTGGCCATGATGACGACGTTGAGCGTGGCCGTGCCGGCGAGGCCGGACTTCGAGAGCCCGATGCACATCGCTCCAAAGAGCGCGAGCAGCAGAATCCACCCGTCGGCAGGCAGCAGGGTTTGGCTATGGATCCAGTCGAGCATCGGCCGCAGTCAATCATCGGACGACGCAACGCTCCAGCCTGGTTTTCCTTCCGCCTGGCTTATCGCGGTGTCGCCGAACAGGCGGGGTCCGCCTTGGTGGGCAGTGTCGCGTTCCACTCCAGCGCGAGCTGGGTCAGGCGGGCGACGACCTGCGGGTGTTCCTTCGCCTGATTTTTAGCCACATCTTCAGCTCGGTTTGACGGCAGCTCGTAGAGTTCTGACCGCTTTCCGTCGAAGGTGGTGACCAGTTTCCAGTCTCCTTCTCGCACTGCCAGGTCAGGCCAGTAGTCCGCTTCTCTACGATTGCCGCTGATGCGCCAGAAGATGGGCCGCGTGCGCCGAACCGATTCGCCCTTGAGGGCCGGCAGCAGGTTCTCGCCGTCGACTTGATCGGGCGGGTTGATTCCAGCGATAGCGCAGAACGTCGGGAGCAGGTCCACCGCCGTTAGGACGGTGGCGTCGTTTTTCAGACCAGCCGGCGCGCATCCGGGCCAGCGCACGATGAACGGCACCCGCACGCCGCCTTCGAAGAGGCTGGTTTTCTGGCCGCGCAATCCGCCGGTTTCACCGACGTTGTAGTGACCCCGATATTTACCAGGGACGCCTTGGTCGTTCGCCTTGGGTTTCGCCGGTCCATTGTCGCTGGAAAAGACCACCAAGGTATTCTGCGCGATACCGCACCGCTCCAGTGCATCGAGGATGAGCCCGACTTTATTATCACCGTCGGTGATCACGGCCGCATAAACCTGTTGGCGGGGATCGAGATGCTTCCACCTGGCCATTGCCTCGGTCGACGGGCTATGGGCCAAGTGACTTTCGTGCAGCCACACGTTGACGTAAAAAGGACGGTCTTTATTCGCCTCAATGAACTTCACGGCCTGATTCGGGATGTCGTTGCCGTAAGGTCCGACTTTCGGCCCCGGTCCGTGATAGACGGCGGAGTCGTCAATGCCGTAGTCCGCCATGGTCGGCTTGCCTTCCCCTAGATGCCATTTCCCGAAGTGTCCGGTGCGATAGCCCGCAGATTTGAGCAAGCGGGGGGTCGTCGGCGCCCTCGGATCCAGCCAGTCGGGCATCTCCGGCGGCTTGCTGACACCGAAGACCGTGTTGATGCCGAAGCGACCAGGGAAACGTCCCGTCATGGCCGCCGCGCGACTGGGCGAGCACACCGGACTCAGCACGTTGAACTGCTGAAAATCGATGCCCTCGCTGGCCAGCTTGTCGAGCCGTGGGGTCTTCAGCCACGTGTTACCGTGGCAGGACAGGTCACCCCAGCCCCAGTCATCGGCATAGATGAAGACGATGTTGGGTTGAACGGACTTCTTCGGCGCATCGGCCGCAGGCCAGGCGACCAGCGGGGCGAGCAACAGGGTCGAAAGGAGGGCGAGGGTGGGTCTCATGGTCTGGTCCGAAGGCTTACTTCTGCTTTTTGACTCGGCCCTTGCTGAGCAGCTCGGGTTCACCCTTGTCGCCGCCGAGTTGAATCATTGTGGGGTAGAGCGAGTCCCACCACTGGTCGTAAGACGCAGCGAGCTTGGCGGTCAGCTCCGGCCGTTCGGTCGCGAGGTCGTTCCGGCAAGTCGGGTCTTTTTTTAGGTCGAACAGCGACCAGCGTCCGGGTGGCGTGACGCCCCAGTGGAATTGAGCGTCGGCTTTGGTGTAAGTTGCCGCGGTGGCGCCCGCTTCGACGGAGCGCAGGGTAGTGCACTGGCTCGAGTAGGTTTTGCAGGCAGGGTCGTCGCACGGACGGCTGCGCACGAGTAGGAGATCACCCGTCTGCACGGAGGCCATCGCATGCTTGTGCGCGGCCGCCAGGCCGCTGGGCCAGCGGCCGACGTGATGGAACAGCAAACGATCTTCGTTCCACTGTATCGGCTGCGTGGATTCGAGTAGCGGTCGGAGCGTGAAGCCTTCGAGTTTCGCACTGAGCTGGGGCGGGATGGTCGCGCCTGCGAGGTCGCAGAGCGTCGGCAGCACGTCGAGATGAGCCGTCAGATTGCCGACCTTGTGCGGCGTCCATTTTCCGGCCCACTTCCAGAGGGATATGGCCCGCGAGCCACCCTGCCAGATGGTGCATTTGCTGCCTCTCATGCCGGCGTTGAAGACATCCAGACCATGCGTCTGGCCGTTATCGTTCATGAAGACGAGGATTGTGTTATCCTCCAATTTCCGGTCCCGGAGATGCTGCATCAGCCGTCCGAGGTTATAGTCGAGATTGGCGACCATGCCGAGATAGGCGGCTTCTTCTTTGTCCACCTTGCCGCGGAAGGGGGCCTCGAATTCTTCGGGGGCGGCCAGCGGCGCGTGGGGGGAATAGGTCGCGAGATAGCAGAAGAACGGAGTGTCCTTGGACTCATCCATGAACGCCATGGCTTCGTCGAAGAAGATGTCCTCCCGGTAACCCTTTCGAGGCGCGCGCTTGCCGTTGCGGACGATGGCCGGATCGAAGTGGACGTTCGGGCCGCCGACGTTGGTGGAGCACCAGTCGAAACCTCGCTTATCCGGCGCATACGCTCCCTCTCCGCCGAGGTGCCATTTGCCGACGAAACCTGTACGATAGCCGGTGGACCGTAGGATCTGCGGCAGAAGGACGGCATCCTTGTTCAGATGTTCTCTCGGCAGGGTGGTGTGCGTGACGCCGTTGCGGAATTCGTGCATGCCCGTCAGGAGCGCCGCGCGCGTCGGCGAGCAGGACGGACTCACGTAGAATTGTTCGAACCGCACGCTCTGGTCGTGCAAAGCGTCGAGATTCGGCGTCTTGAGCAGCGGATGTCCGTGCCGCCCTAGGTCACCGTAGCCCTGGTCGTCCGTCAGGATGAAGATGATGTTCGGCTTCGGGGCGGGTCCTTCGGCAGCCTGGAGCGCGGCCGTCGGCGCGAGCAGCAGGGTGGTGAGGAAAATAAAAGTGAGCTTCATGATAAGGTGGTTATTTGAAAGCGGGCTTCTTGGTTGGTGGGTGCTGAGCGACTATCCGCCGCAGTCAGTCGGAAACCCGCTCAGCAGGCGAGCGTGTAACGGATAATACCTCAGCCAAAGGGGTCAGGCCGTACCTTGACGTCGCTGAACCTAAAATCGCTTCAAAGTGGCGAGTTTCGGTTCACTCAATGCGTGGGTACGGCCTGACCCCTTTGGCTGAGGGCTTTTACTTGGCGAGCGACTTAATCCGGAGGCGTCGGTATTCCATCTGGCCGCGATCGCCTTCGAGTCCGATCGGACCGTTCTCGGGTAACTTCAGCGCGGCTTCCAGGACTTCGCCATTGCAGGTGGCGTGCGCGACGCCGCCCTTCACCGTGACGATGAGTTCGTTCCAGTCCTGAGCCTTATACTGCTTCAGGTCCTTGTAAGGTCCGGCGACGAGGAAGTCGCGGCACTGGAGCTGCGGCTTGCGCAGGTAGACGCCGCTGTCGGCGTTGGGTGTGGCGCGGAATTCGAGGCGTAGTTCGAAGTCCTCGGGGAATTCACGGGTGGTCCAGAGCGCCTGGATGCGGCGGCCTTCGGCGGGAGTGGTGATCACGAGGCGTCCGTTGATGGCGCGGTAGCGTCCGTCGGCGCTCTCGGTCAGGCCGTCGAAAGATTGGTCGGCCTTCACTTCCACGAACAGCGGGGCGCCGGGCTTGGGCGCGCCTTTTCGGGGAGCGGTGGCGCGGTAGCCCCAGCCGGTGAGGTCCTTGCCGTTGAAGAGGCTCACGAAGCCTTCCTCCGGCTTGAAGTCGTCGGTCGAGGTGTCGAGGTGACCGAGGGTCGCGAAGACCGGACGCAGCGCCGAAGCCCATTTGGCGTAGCCGGCGGGATTGAGGTGGAGCAGGTCGGGAAAGAGGGAGGGGAGGGCGTCGCCTGTTGCGTCAGCGAAGAGGGCGTAGGTATCGAGCACCGTGAACTGGGCGTCGCCCTTCACCGCGGCGGCGAAGAGTTCGTTGACGGCGAGGATGGTCTCCTTCGGGCGCTTCTTCGTGGCCGAGCTCGGGAAGATGCGGCAGACGATGACGGGCATCTTCGGGTCATGCGCCTTAAGGGCCGCGACGATCTTCTGGAAGTTACGGCCGATTGCTTCGACGGGAACCTCGACTTCGATGTCGTTCGTGCCCATCAGCAGCACGACGGCCTTTGGGTTGATCGCGAGCACGTCTTCCTGGAGTCGCAGGAGCATTCCGCGGGTGGTGTCGCCGCCGATGCCGCGATTGGCCAGCTTCATGCCGGCGAAGGACTTCTTGAAATCCGCACCCCAGCCTTGGGTGATCGAGTCCCCGAAGAAGACGACCGCGCCTTGGTCCTTGGCGACCTCCGTCGCCCATTGCGGGCGGATCGTGTTCCAGCGCTTCACGTAGCCGTCGTAGCGGCGCAGCGCACCTTCGCCAGGTAGCGTGGCCTCGGCCGAGGGCGCGGGCAGGGCGAAGGACGCGGGTTCGGAGGCGGTCAGCGAGAGGACCGAGAGCAGTAGGGCAAGGAGCGGGCGCATGGCAAGGAGATGAGCTTATTTGGCTTTCTTGACGGCTTTTGCTTTGGGCGCGGCAGGCTTGGGGAAGCGGACGACTTCGACGTCGTTCTTCTGCGGTTGGCCGGGGGTGGAGCGGCCGTCGGTGATGAGCTTCTCCAGGAGGGCCTTCATCTCAGCGACTTTCTCCGGCATCGCGGCGGCGAGGTTTTTCGTTTCGCCGAGGTCATCCGCGAGGTTATAGAGCTGCACAGGCTGCGATTGGTCGCCGCCGTTGCCCCAGCCCCCGGAGCCGGGGGCGGGGATGTATTTCCAGCTGCCGCTGCGCAGCGCAGGGACGCCGCCGAGGGAGGCGCTCACGGCATTGCCGCGCACGGGTTGGTCGCCGCCCTTGAGCAGGGGCATGAGGCTCACGCTGTCTTCACCGGCGTTGTCTGGCAGTCGGGCGCCGAGCACCTCGGCAAAGGTGGCGATGAAGTCGGACTGCTGCACGAGCTGGTCGCAGACGCTGCCGGCTTGCACCTTGCCGGGCCAACGCACGATGAAAGGCACGCGATGTCCGCCTTCCCAGGCGTCCGTCTTGGCTCCGCGCAGTGGGCCGCTCGGGTAATGCCCCATCTTCTCCAGGTCCGAAATGCCGATGTAGGGTGCGCAGCCGTTGTCGGCGGTGAATAGGACGAGCGTGTTGTCGGCGGCTCCGCTCGCCGCCAAGGCGGCCAGGACGCGGCCGATCAGGGCGTCCGTCTCCATGACGAAATCGGCGTATAGATTCAGCCCGCTTTTGCCTTTCCACTCCTCATTCACCGAGAGCGGCGTGTGCGGCGAGGTCAGCGGCAGGTAAAGCAGGAAGGGTTCCGGCTTCTTCGCGGAGTCGGTGATGAAGGCGGCGGCGCGGTCGCCGAGCGCAGGCAGAATCGGCTCAAGGGTCCAGCCAGCCAGCGCGGGGCCCTGAATGTTGGCCTGATTGTTGCCGACGAGGCGGGCGGTCAGGAACTCGGTGGGAATGCCGACGGTGCGGTCGTTCTCGATGAAGCAGAACGGCGGGGTATTGGGCACGTCGGTGCCGAAGTAGGAATCAAACCCGCGCGTGGTCGGTCCTCCGCCGATGGGCTGGGCGAAGACTTCGCCCCAGACCGCGCGCTGGGCCTCGGTGGCCAAGGTCGCTCCCTGGGGCTTTTCTTTGAAGAGGCTGGCGCGTTCCGCAGGGATCGGCCAATCCCAGCCGAGGTGCCATTTGCCGATGGCGGCGGTGCGGTAGCCGTGTTGCTTCGCCAGTTTCGCAACAGTCAGGCGCTCGGGCGAAATCAAGGGGGCTCCCCATAGCGGCACGATGCCGGTCTGCAGCCTTGTCCGCCAATGATAGCGACCCGTGAGCAGGGTGTAGCGTGAAGGGGAGCAGACACCCGAGGAGGAGTGGCCGTCCGTGAAGCGCATGCCTTCGGCCGCGAGCTTGTCGAGGTGCGGCGTCGGGATCTTGCCGCGCGTCGGATTATAGGCGTGGACGTCGCCGTAGCCGAGGTCGTCGGCGTAGAGGATGATGATGTTGGGCTTGCGCGCGTCGGCCGCGAGGACGGCGAACGGCAGCAGCAGGGCAAGCAGCAGACGCATGGGGGTCAGCCCACCTTAGGCTGACCTGCGCACCAATCAACCCACATGTCACGGAAAGCCTGCTCGACCTTTCGGGTGTAACCCTCGGCGTCGAGCAGCGGCGAGGACCGCATGCGCTCGCGGAGCGAAGCGCGCAGGGCGGCCAGACGGACTTGATCCTGGGCGAGACGCATCGCGGTCTCGACGTACGCGTCGACATCTTTCGCCGCGAGCTCGCCCAGCCCGACGTTGTTCAGGATGCTCAAACCGGCGCGTCCGAGATTGCGTTCGCCGACGAGGCTGACGACCGGCACCCCCATCCAGAGGGCGTCGAGGGTAGTCGTCATCCCGCCGTAAGGGAAGGTGTCGAGGGCGACGTCGATGTCGTGATACCGGGCCAGGAGCGCTCCCTGGGAGAGGTCGGCGGAGGCCGGCAGGTAGTCGGCGAAGAGGATGCGTGCCGCATCGACCCCCCGGCGGGCGAACTCATCGGCGAACCGGCGACGATGTCCGCCTTGTTTGGCGAGTAACTGCAGGCGGGAGCCGGGCGTAGCCAGAAGAAGCTGGGCCCAGGCGTCGAGGACGGCGCCGTTGATCTTACAGTTGTTGTTGAACGAGCCGTACGTGAAAGGCTTCCCGGCGGCCGAGGGCAACGCGTTGACTTCGGGGTAGCCGGTCGGCGGCTCATAGCAAGTCCAGCAGTCCGGCAGCAGCGCAGCCTTCTCCTGGGGGTGGGCGAGTTGGTTGCCGGATGGCGGTTCGAGCCAGGCGTCCGTCAGGCGGTAGTCCATCGTGGCGACGCCGGAACTTTCCGGATAACCGAGCCAGGAGATTTGTAGCGGGGCCGGCTTGAGGGCGAAGACATCGAGGCGGTTGTCCGAAGTGTGCAATGCGAGGTCGATGAGGATGTCCACGCCGTCGGCAGCAATCGTCTCGGCCAGTTGCGCGGCCGTCTTCGTGCCGAGTTCACGCCACCCATGGCAGCGGGCGCGGAATTCGGCGCCGACGGGGTCTTCCACGGTGTTGCCGTAGCAGTAGAGTTCGAAGCGATCAGGGTCAAAACGACGGAAGGAGGGCAGCAGGGCACGGCCGACGACGTGGTCGCGTAGGTCGGGTGAGACGAAGCCGAGACGCAGACGTCGGCCGGGCTCGGGTACATTCGTATGAGGAAGCCGCGGAGAAGGATGCCGGCTGTTCCAGCCCTCGTGCGCCGAATTCAGGTCGGCCGCTATCGCTGTCGGATCGTAGTGCAGCGTCAGGATGAGGTTGCTATGGATCTCGAGGCTGGAGGGCTTCAGCTCGACGCAACGACGCAGCAAGCGCGTCGCTTCACCGATATCCCCGACCTCCTTCATGACCACGGCCAGGTTGTTCAAGGGCGTGGCGTCCTGCGGGGCCAGCCGGACCGCGTGGCGGAAGGCTTCGGCCGCGCCGTCGAGGTCGCACTCGGACTGCAGCAGGGCGCCATGGTTGATACGTAGGGCAGGGTTGTCGGGATGGGCCGTCACCGCCGCTTGATAATGCGCGAGCGCTTCGGAGCGCAGGCCCGCGTTGTGCAGGGCCAATCCGAGTTGCAGGTCGCACATCGCGAAATCGGGCTGGCGGGCGAGCGCCTCCCGGTAGCTGGCGATGGCCGGCAGGTATTTGCCCTGGCGGAAGAGAGCATTACCGAGATTGTACCGCGTCGCCGGGCAAGCGGGGCTGCGGGTCGTGCCTTGCGTCAGCAGTTCCTCGGCCCGTGCGAGGTCGCCGTGGTCGATCAGGCGCGAGCCGAGATTGTTGTAGTAATGGCCGGCACCCGGATTCCGCGCGAGGGCGTCCTCCATCAGGCGAATGCCTTCGGTCGGTTGGCCTAGGTCGAAGAGAGCCAAGCCTTGCAGGTGGCGGATGTCGTGGCTGTCGGGCAGGATCTCGAGCAAGCGTTGGTAGATCCCGGCGGCGTCGGCGAAGCGACCCGCCTGATGGAGTCCCATCGCGTGGTTGAGGGCGGCCTGCGGGTCGGTGAACTGCACGTGGGGAGCGAAGTCGTTGTCGTCGGGATAGCCAGAATCAACTCTTCAGGAGCGGGACGCACACAGCCGGCGGATCATCTGATTTCTTGGTAATCAGAGGTAAGCGTCAGGGTATCGGCGTAAGCATTGATATACCAAGCGGTCGTGCCGGAAGGCAATGGGGCGGAGGTCGTCGTGCCGCCGCCGCCGCTGGCGGCCGCGGCCGGCGTCTCGACCCACTTGCGTGTGCCGGTGAAGCCCTTGTCGGTCGTCGAGACCAGGACGGCCTTGGTAATCGGCTTCGAAGAATGAAAGACCGCGATCGCGTATCCCTCCTTCGTCGTGGCCGAAGGGGAGCTGCCCCATGGCTTGCCGGTCTCGACGATGCTCTTCGCGAAGGCGTAGCTATCGGGCGGATTCCAGCCGGCCGGGTGGCTGTGGCCCATCTTGGAGACGAGCGAGACCATGCGGGCGCCAGGGGTCTGGCGATAGTGTTCGGCCTGGCAGCCGAGCGGGAAGTGGGCGTCCTGCGGCCAGGAGAGCCAGAGCACCGGCATCTTCACGCGGTCGGCGTAGTTCAGGCCATCCCAGACCTGCTTGTAGCCCACGTTGTCATGCAGGGCTCGGCCCCAGTGATTCTCGGCGTCGAAGAGGTGGCCGCATCCGTAGGTCGGGATGCCGAAGGCGAAGCGTTCATCGAGGCCGACGACCGTGCTCGTGATGACGCCGCCCCAGGAGATGCCCATCACGCCGATCTTGGCGGCGTCGACCTCAGGGAGAGAGCGAAGCAGAGAGTTCGCGAGCATCGTGTCGGCGAGCGCGTGATACATCCACTGTTCCTTCAGCGGGAGCTTCGTGTCGGCGAAGGTGCCGTCCCGGGTGGGGCCGGCGAAGGCGTGGCGCGCCCAGGAGGGTCGGCCTTTCACTTTGTTCTCGTTCACGTCCGTCTGGCCTTCGACCGCGATACTGATGGCCGCGAAGCCTTGGGCGTTCCATTTCTGGACCCATTCTTTGTAGGCCGTGCCACCGCCGCCGTGGACAAGCACCATGCCCGGGACCTTGCCTTCGCGTTGTGCGGGCAGACCAATCCAAGCGAAGACGCGCGTCGGCTTTCCTTGCCAGGTCAGGGCATCGTAGAAGATGGCGCGGACCGTGCCGTCGGGCTTGAAGCCCTCGGCCTCATAGGTCTTCGGAGCTTGGGCACAGGTATCAACGAGCCCGCGCACGACCTTGCGATCGGCGACCGGGTCGGCGAACAGGGCGGAGGAGAGCAGCAGGAGAAGCAGGGAGCGCATGGGTTATTTGGCTACGCGGACGTTGCGAAAGCCGGCGCCATCGCCGAATACCAGAAAATCGACGGAGGTCTTGTCCTTCGCGAGACTGGGATGCTTGCCCTTGAAGGTTTGATCGTTGACTTGGACCGTCACCTCGTCGCCCTTGAAACTTAGGCGTATTGGATACCATTCGTCGGCCGCGAGCTTCAGGTTCTTCTTGGCGATGTCCTCCGTGGCGGTGGCGGCTTCGCCCTTCGAGGGGTTCTTCGTGAGGATCGCAGACGTGCGGGAGACCACGAGGCGGAAGCCTCCCTCCCCAGAGCCGAAGCGCAGGGAGATGCGGTTGGCGCCCTGGAGGTTAAGTTCGCAGTCGAAGGTGCCGTCGCGGAAGGCTAGCGGGGTGCGCAGACCAGCGGCTTTTTCCGAGCCGCCCTTGGGCTTGGCGAAGACGCCGCCGTCGCGGGCAGACCATTCGCCGGCGGAAGCGACCCACGGCTTGCCCGGGAGTTTCGCTAACGGTTCATCGAGGGAGAGCGCACCGGTCAGAGCGGGAAGGGTGGCGACGCCGACGCGCAGGGGTTTCACGTCAGCGGCAGGCAGTTCGCGGCTGAAGCCGCCGTCGCGGTAGCGTCGGAGGAGATCCCTCAGTTCGGCAACGACTTCAGGATGCTCCGCGGAGACATCCTTTTTCTCAGCGGGGTCAGCTACAGTATCATAGAGCTGAGAGCGGAACTGGTCCTTCCGAGTCTTGCGGACACCGTCCTTGATCTTTTCGACGGGTACGCCCTCGATCCACTTCCAGCGGCCCTTGCGGACGGCGAAGACGCCGTCGGCGCTATGGATGATCATATCTTCGCGGCCTTTGGCGTCGACGGAACCCAGAAGTACGGAGAGGAAGCTGCGGCTGTCCTCCGCGCCAGCGTCCTTGGCGGGAAGCGGCGTGCCGACCAACTCGGCGGTGGTCGCGAGGATATCAACGACGCTCACCATCTGCGGGGCGGTTGAGCCAGCGGGCACCTTGCCGGGCCAGCGGGCGATGAAGGGCACCTTGAAGCCGCCCTCCCAGACGTCGTGCTTACTGCCGCGGAGCGTACCGTTAATCTTCAGTCCAGCCTTGATGGCAGTCGTCTGGAGGAGACGTTCGTTCTCGGGCCTGAAGACGCCGCCGTTGTCGCTCGTGAAGAGAACCAGCGTATCCTTCGTCGCACCCATCTTGTCCAGCGTCGCCAGGATGCGACCGACGCTCTGGTCGAGTTCGTGAATCCAGTCGCCGTAGGGTCCGGCCGCGCTCTTGCCGGCGAGATCCTTGTCGGGCGTGATGGGATTGTGGACCGCAACCGGGGCGAAATAGAGGAAGAACGGCTGACCTTTCGGCTGCGCTTCGAGCCAATCCGTAGCCTTGTCGGTTAGCACCTTCATTACGCGTTCCTTTTTCCGGCGAGGTGCGTCGATCTCGAGGATATTTGCCTTGCCGTTCTCCGTATCTTCCTGGCCATAAGTCGCCTGGTAGTCGTCGCTGTCGGCGGCTGGTCCGGCGAGCTTCATGCCCGCAGGAATCTGGCCGGAGCGAAGGCCGTAGACAAAGCGGTTCTCGACGTAGACGCCGGTGAGGTCGCCGTGGTTGCTCGGCACGCCGAAATGATAATCAAAGCCGATATCCAGAGGGCCGGGAGAAAGCTCAGCCTTATACTCTGTCCGCCACTTCGGGTCTTCGTTCTCCTTGCCGTAGCCGAGGTGCCATTTGCCGACGGAGGCCGTGCGGTAGCCTTTCTGCTTTAGTAGGGAGGCCAGGTTCACGCGCGTTGGCTCGATGTGGAGCGGCGAGAATGTGCCGAGGACTTCGTGTTTCAGGGTCGTGCGCCAGCAGTAGCGGCCGGTCAGCAAGGAGTAGCGGGTCGGCGAGCAGACCGAGGAGGTCGTGTTGCCGTCGGTGAAGCGTCGACCTTCGGCGGCGAGGCGATCGATGGCGGGCGTACGAACTAGCTTGGGGTCGGCGCCATAGCAGCCGGCGCTACCGTAGCCGTAGTCATCGGCGAGGATGACGATGATATTGGGCCGATCAGCGGCGGAAGCCGTCAGCGTGAGGAGCAAGCAGAGCAAAGTGCGCATAGGATTATTTTCCTTCGGAGGCCCACTTCTTCATCTGGGCGATATTGCCTTCGATCACGGGGCTACCCTTGCCGACATACGGTTTCATGTCGCTGTCATACATGGCCATGGATTCGGGGCCGGGATCGCGGGTCGCGACGAGCTTGGCGTCCAGTCGGCGGCGGTGTTCGGCCAGCACGGCGGCATAGGCCGGATTGTTCGCGAGGTTACGGATTTGGTGGGGGTCGGCGGCGAGTTCGTAGAGCTCCTCACGGGGACGGGTCGGGCTGAAGAGTAGTTTCTCGGAGAGCTCCGGCAGTTGGCCTGCGACGTGCAGTTCACGCAGGCGCTGCACGGTTGGCTTACCGTCCTTGTAGGCGCAGGGCTGGAGGTGCGGGCGTTCGGGGTGGAAATTGCGGATGTAGATGAACTTGTCCGTGCGCAGGCTGCGGATCTTCTCGGTGGTCTCGTCGCAACGGTCGCGGGCGGAGAAGGCTTCGTCGCGCTTCGCATAGTTGGCGGCGAGGATGTCCTTGCCTTGCATCCAGGCCGGCACGCCGAGGCCGGCGGCGGAGAGGGAGAGGGCGGCGAGGTCGATATGCTCGACCAGGTCTGGGCGGACTTGCCCGGCGGGGATGCCGGGACCACGGATGACGAGCGGCACGTGCGCACCTTCCTCGTAGAGGAACTGCTTTCCTCGGGCGTGGCTGATGCCGTGGTCGGTCATGAAGACGATCAGCGTATTCGCCAGCTGGCCTTCCTTTTCGAGGCGAGCGAGGACGCGCCCGACATGCATGTCCGTCAGGCGGACGGCGTCGAGGTAATCGGCCCAGTCCTGAAGTAGCACGGGGTCGCGCGGATAGTAGGGCGGCAGGGTGACCTTGGTGGGGTCGGTGCCGGCACCGAGTTCACGGACGACTCGTTCGCGGAATTGGATTCGACCCGCTTCGGCGCCTTCGCGCAGTTTGCCGCCATGCAGTTGCACCTGCATGAAGAACGGCTGTGCCGCCTTGCGGCCGGCCCAATCATGGGAGTCGTAGATGGCGGGGTCCCACTCGAAGTTATAGTCCGTCTTGCCGAGACGACTCGCTCCGCCCGTCTTGGCCTTCTTGCCCTTGCCGGCGCCGAAGGGCAGACCGCGGAAGTCCAGGTCAGTCAGTCCGCTGCCGATGCAGGTGTAATAGCCGCCTTGCTGGAAAATCTTTGGCGTCGGCGTGACCTCCTTGGGTAGCGTGATCTTCAGCTCGCCTCGCCCGCTGCGGTGATGGTGGGCGCCGATGGTCGTCTGATACATCCCGGTGACTAGAGCCGAGCGGCAAGGGGAGCAGACCGGCGCTGTCACGTAGGCTCGACTGAAGCGGGTGCCTTCTTGAGCGAGTCGGTCGACGTGCGGGGTGGCGATGGTCTTCTCGCCGTAGCAGGAGAAGTTGGCCGACATGTCGTCGACGATAAACCAGAGCACGTTGGGCCGGTCGGCGGCGGACGCCGTCAGGGCAACGAGCAGGCAGAGCAGGGGGCGCATGGGGGTGGAGGTAAGTTGGGCGTAAAGTCGTGACGGTGCAAAAACAATGGGGTCAGACCCCATTAATAGGGTCTGACCCCATAATGGGGAAGGTCTGGGGCGGCTTACTTCTGGGTAAAGACGAACACGCCGTGCTTATTGGCGATGACGATGTCGGGCTTGTTGTCCTGGTTCACCTTGCCGGTGAAGAACTGGGTGCCTACGCCGCTGTCGCTGTCGATGCGGCGAGGGACGAAGGAAGCGCCGCCCTTGGCGTCACGGTTCAGCTCAAACCAATAGAGCACCGGATCGGCGTTGGGTTCGTCGTCGCCCTTGATGCCATGGGCCCAGCGGCGCTTACCGCAGATGATGTCGGGGAGGCCGTCGCCGTTGATGTCCTGGAGTTCGACCGCGTGGATCTGGCTGAAGCCCTTGCCGTCGGCGTTGTCTTCCTTGGTCTTGCCGAGGATGACGTGCTCGGTGAAGGAGGCGTCGGCGTTCTGTTCGAACCAAGAGAGTCCGTAGCTGTGGGCCTTGATGCTGGTGATGACGTCGTTTCGGCCGTCCTTGTTCACGTCGTAGACATACATCTGGGCGCCACCTAGGCCGAAGGCGGCCTTGTGGAACTTCCATGCGCCCGGGGCCGAGAGATCCTTGGGCTGTTCATACCAGCCATTGGCTTCGAGGATGTCGACGCGTCCGTCGCCGTTGACGTCACCGGCGCCGTAGCCGTGGGTATACTTGAAGATCTTCTGGTCATTCTCCTTGGACTTCTCGGTGATCGCGTGGAACTTCGCCTTGCCGAAAGGGTTCTTCCAATCGATTTCAGCGTAGCCGAACTGGCCACCGTGGCGGCCCTTGTTGTTTTTCGGGTCCTTAACGGCGTCGCTGGTGTGGCAGAAGAGCTCCGGCTTGCCGTCGCCGTTGATGTCGACGAGCTGAGGGGATTCGCCGTCGGCGACGTCGAAGATATTATGAATGGTCCATGGGCCGGCTTTGCCCTTCGGGTTCTCGTAGACAAGAGCAGGGTCGCCCGGGAAGCCGAAGACGAGGATGTCCTGCCAGCCGTCGGCGTTGAAGTCGTAGGCGTAGGAGATGAAGTAGTCCGAGTAACCGGTTGCGCCGTTAAAGGGCGTCTTGTTCGGGCCCTTCTCGTGCGATGGCTCGACCGCGTAGCTGATGCGCTGCTTGAAGTCGGGGCCCTTCCAGATGTACCAACCGGCGGCGACGTCGACATGGCCGTCATGGTCGAAGTCGGCGACCGCGCAGCCTTCGGCGACGAAGTCCTTCGTGAGGGTCTGTTTGTCGAACGAGACGGGGCCGGCGACGGCACAGCCGCCGAGCAGGACGGAGAGGAGGGGGGCGAGGGTTCGCATAGGGGGGTGCTATTTATACACCCGACATCGCCGATGGTTGCGAGGAGTTTTGGTGAAAACCCCGTAATGAAGGCTAATGATTATTCCAGCCGACCGAACATGATGCGTTCCTTGCGGCTCGCATCGGTATCCCCCTGGGTCACGCAGAGCCAGACCTGTCCGTTGGCTTCGACGAAAGTGGGGTATTGGAACGACTTCGTAGTCTCGAAGCGGTATTTACGCTCCCAAGTCTTGCCGTCCTGGGAGACGTCGATGTTGAACACGCTGCGGCTGACCTTTTCGATCTGGGTGCTTTCCTGCCAGCCGAGGTAATAGAGCCCGTTGAACTTGTCGAAGGTCGGCTTGGAGGCGGCCCCTTTCTTCACGAAGTCCTTCTCGCTGCCGGTCGTCCAGGTCTTGCCGTCCTTGCTTTCGCAGAACCAGTAGTTGTGGTCGCCGTTTTCCTGGCGGCAGATGGCGAGCCAGGTGCCATCAGGTAGACGGTTGACCGCGGGCTCGGTCAGCGAGGGCTTACCGGGTCCGTTGAAGTGCCCGACGACTGTCAGCGTATCAGCGGCGGCGTTCAGGGTGCAGAGGGCCTGTTGGGCTCCGAGGTAGTTGTTGATGGCAATGTAAGTCTTACCGTCGAACTCCTTGAAGTTGTCGAACAGGTATAGGCCGGCGTCGACCGGCTTGCGCGTGAAGCCCAGCTTGGCGGCCTCGGCGTGCAGATGTTGCGGCTGGAGATCGAAAGTGCCGTCGCTGGACGTGAGCTTCATGCGGTGGATCTCCCGTTCGAAGGTCAACGTGCCGAGGTCGAAATCGCGATAGTAGGTCTGCGACTGGCGCTTGCCGGGCTGTTCGCTGGCGAACCAGCAACGCAGGGTCTTTGGTGCGACCTGGCGGATGCGTGGCACGAAGCAGGCGCCGACAGGCAGGGTCTCATTGGCGAAGGCCTGTTCGGAGCGCGCGATGGTCATCACGTCGAGCAGGCGCTCATTGCGCAGGTCGACGATGGACAGCGTCGCGTAGACGAAGGGCCACTGGGCGGCCTCGCCGGCCTGGCGGTCGTTGACTTCCGTCACCACGTAGGCGCGTTCGCCGACGATCGCGAAATGGGCGTCGTGGGCGCCTTTGACCTCGGGGCCCGTGACTTTGAAGAGGCCGGCCATGACCTTGTCGCCCGCGGCCTTGGCGTCCCAGCCGACTGGCAGCAGTGAGGCGGTCGGCTTAGGCTCATCCTTGGGCGTGGAGCAACCCACGAGCAGGGCCGTGAAGCAGAGGAGCAGACGGGTCTTCATAGGGGGCTTACTTTGCCGAAGCGGCGACCGGGAGCAACTGGAAGGCGTCGACGATCACGAAGCCTTTGGTGTCCTGATTCGTCACGGTGAGGGTATATTCGACTCCTTTGCGCAGGCGGACGCGACTGATCGGTCGGAAGGCCTCGCCTGCCGGCGGGGGGACGGTCTGGTCGACGATGATAGTCTGTGTGCTGCTGCCGTCGGTGAGGGTCACCGGCAGGCGGGTCGTGCGCGTCTCGTGGGCGGAGTAGGCCATACTTAGCTCGAATTCTCCGTCGGCTGGTCCCTTGAAGTGGAACACTGCGCGCGACTTACCATCGGAGCGCTGTTCGTCGTGCAGGTAGCCCGTACCGACGTGCGGCTGGAAGTTCCTGGAGCGTTCCCACTCTCCGCTCAGTTCCGCCTGCGAGTCGTCGAGGATCAGCCCCGGTAGGGACTTCAGGTCGATTGAGATAGGGCCGGAGGAGCGGGCGACCTTGCCGACCGGCGGCAGCACCGGCAGGTCGAGCACCTGGTTCTGCGCAAGCAGGCGGGCGCGCAGGCGCCCGTAGTCGAGTGCTTGGACCGTGACGCCTTCCTTCGCGGCGAGGGCGGCGGCGACGCCGGCGCTTTGGCCGATCGCCATCCAGGTCGGCTCGACGCGGACGGATGAATACGCGACGTGCGTGGCCGAGAGCGCGACGGGGACGAGCAGGTTGGAACACTCGGAGGCCGAAGGCGTGATGGCGCGATAAGGGATGTGGTAGGCGTAGCCGTGTCGACGTCCGGGCATGCGCACGGGGAAGATGGTGCCTTCGTTGATGACGCCGTCGGGCAGGGCGATGCGGCGGCAGTCGTGAGAATCGATCGGGAAGGACGAGATCGCGATGGCATCGTCCTTCTTCGGGTCCTCGAGCACGTCCTTCTGCGTCAGGGTGAAGCGTCCGTCCATGCGCCTTCCTTCGCGGACGTAGAGTTGCGGCGACCAATGTTGCG
>Ga0209358_10001714_pt1 | contig 17203 bp, 13 predicted proteins | sample LauGreFa1BDMLBSN_2_FD_187574 | JGI IMG/M metagenome (GOLD analysis project Ga0209358, IMG submission 187574) | Freshwater lake microbial communities from Lake Michigan, USA - Fa13.BD.MLB.SN (SPAdes) (version 2) | ecosystem: Environmental > Aquatic > Freshwater > Lake | place: Lake Michigan, USA... | reverse complement strand
CTTTTTTAACCGCCAAATCCAGCCAAATCTTCGCCTACTTTGTAAGTGACCAAGCAATTCCATCCAAAATATCTGACTCAGATGCAATGAATTCACTGGCCCCAGTTGCCGCCATGATTCTAGATAACACCAAGGCACCTGCGGTAATTACATCTACTCGGCCAGGGTGCATATAACCAAGGGCAGAGATTTCTTCCTTGCTCATTGATTGAAACATGCCAGCCACTTTATGAACTGATTGCGCAGGTATGCGAGCAAGGTGAATTAAATATCGATCATAATTTTCTAAATTAAGAGCAGCTGCTGCAACTGTAGTTGCAGTTCCTGCAACAGCAATCAAACTTTTAGCTTCAGATATTGGTACCACTTGAGCAGCTTGGGCGATTGCAATATCAATATCAACAATTGCTTGAGCAATTTGTGCCATAGATGGTGGCTGAGTATTTAAGTGGCGCTCACTCATTCGCACACAACCAATATTGACACTCTTTGCCGCACTTACCTTTTCACCACCATAGACAAACTCAGTAGATCCTCCGCCAATATCAACTACAAGAAATGGTCCTTCATTTTGCGATAACTCTTTGGTTGCGCCAATAAAAGATAGCTCCGCCTCTTCCTCACCTGGAATTACCTCAACCTCCACATTCAAGATTTTTTTAACACCATCAGTAAAGAGCTTGCGATTTGTGGCATCACGAGTTGCACTTGTTGCACAAAATCTAACTTTCTCAACACCCTTACTACTTATTTGTGCGCTAAATTTTTCAACAGCGCTTAGTGTCCTAGCGATTGCATCCGGGTGAAAGGATTTATTTTGATCTACTCCTTGACCAAGTCTGACAATCTCCATCTGGCGCACAACCTCTTTGAAATTACCATCGGTAATATCGGCAATCAAAAGGCGAATTGAGTTAGTGCCACAATCTATTGCTGCAACCCGACTCAATTACTCCACCTCATCCAATAAATTACTAACTTGAGAACAAGGTTTAGTTAACCACCAAGGATCAAGTGCGCTAAGTGCTTCATCCCCAAGTGGATTAACGCCAACTCCTGCTGCTAATGAGTGCGCCACTAGTGAGTGCAAACATTTAACTCGATCCGGCATACCACCAGCGGTAACTCCAGTAATTTCTGGAACTTCAAGGTTTTCTTGTTTAGCCAACGCACTTCTGGCTGCTTCATAATCAATATGTGCTGCTAAATACTCACCAGCAAGCTGTGGATCATTTTGTAGTCGCTCATTCATCTGCGTCATCAATCCTGAACTTTCTAAAGTTGAAATCGCTCCAGTAAGTCTTGGACAAGTTGCATAATAAAATGTAGGAAATGGAGTGCCATCTGCTAATCGTGGTGGAGTTTGGACCACATCTACTTGCCCGCACGGACAGCGGTGTGCAACTGCGGAGACATCTCTTGGCGCTCTACCAAGTTGGGCAGCAACAGTTTCTAAATCTTTATCTGTTGGTTTTTCTGCCACAAATGGATCGGTTGGCTGAACCATTTTAGTTATTTACATTGGTGCTAGTAATTGATGAAATCAACCTTGAATACCAAGGTAGTCCAACTGGAAGTTGGCTGGAGATTTTTGTCTGCTGACCATCACCAGTAATCTCATCATCGCCGACAACTATGTATTGCCGCTCACCTGGAAAAACAAAATGCAATCTAGCTCTGGCTTGGCTTGCCACATACTCAGGATCATCCCATTGGGCTAATTCAGCCGCTGCCTTATCTAACATCGCTTGATTATCTGAAATTTGAGTTTTTAATGAATTTATCTGAGCTCGTTGGGTGAAGTAATGTTGAATTGGCGGTGCCAAAGTAATTGCTACGACAAAAAGAACGATTCCAACAATTAAAGCCCGATTAGATAACCCTCGTTTTTTTAATCCAGTTTGAATACTTTTCTTTGTTGACGAAACCAGAGTTGCTGCAAAAAATCTACGCCGAGCCATTTAAATTACTTCTTAAATCTAGGGAAAGCGGATCGGCCAGCATAAATTGCATCTGAACCTAACTCCTCTTCAATTCGAAGAAGTTGATTGTATTTAGCAACACGTTCAGACCTTGCTGGCGCACCAGTTTTAATCTGACCACAACTTAAAGCAACTGCTAAGTCAGCAATTGTGGTGTCTTCAGTTTCACCAGATCTGTGACTCATCATCGATTTGTAATTATTTTTATGAGCTAAATTGACTGCATCAATAGTCTCAGTCAAACTTCCAATTTGATTTACTTTAACCAGTAGCGCATTTGCGGTTTTGCTTTCAATACCTCTAGTTAATCGCTCAATATTGGTAACAAATAAATCATCGCCAACAATCTGGATTTTTTCACCTAACTCTGCAGTTAACTTAGCCCAACCGCTCCAATCATCCTCGTCCAATGGATCTTCAATGGAAACCAATGGATAGGCTGAAACTAATTCACTGTAGTAGGCGATCATCTGCTCTGAGGTTAATAACTTGCCTTCAAACTTATACTTACCATCTTCAAAAAACTCAGTTGCAGCCACATCCATTGCCAGAGCAATCTGAGTACCAGCTTTAAATCCAGCATTTTCAATTGCGACTAATATCAAATCCAATGCTGCGCGATTGCTCTCCAGGTTAGGAGCAAAACCGCCCTCATCACCGATGCTAGTCGCTAAACCTTTTTTCTTAAGCACTGACTTTAGACTGTGATAAATCTCAGCGCCCCATCTTAAAGATTCTTTGAAACTTTGAGCACCAATTGGTGCGATCATAAATTCTTGAATATCAACATTTGTATCAGCATGCGCGCCGCCATTTAAAATATTCATCATTGGCACTGGAAGTGTTTTGGCACTTTCACCACCTAAATATTTAAATAACGATTGATTTGAAGAGAGTGCCGCAGCTCGTGCAGTGGCGAGTGAGACTCCTAAAATGGCATTTGCGCCAAGAGAAGATTTATTTTTTGTGCCATCTAGTGCAATCATTTTTTCATCTAAGGATCTTTGATTATCAGCTTTCATGCCAATTACTGCAGGTGCAATTTTTAATGCCACATTTTTTACCGCAGTCTCAACACCTTTTCCTAAATATCTTGATCCACCATCTCGAAGTTCAGCGGCTTCAAAGGCGCCAGTTGAGGCACCACTTGGAACAGCGGCACGGCCAATACTTTTATCTTCTAATCTAACCTCTACCTCAACAGTTGGGTTTCCTCGAGAATCTAAGATCTCTCTAGCGGTCACAGAGTTAATAACTGACACTAATTTGCCCTAACTATTTGTGTATTTCTTGAATTATCTACAGTAATTCTACCTTGTCTCATGCTCTTGAATCTGAACAATTAACTCTTTTGTCGCCTGACGTAACGCAGCCTCAGGATCTAACCCCTTATCGACAGCTTGAGTGATTAAACCAAGAAGTATCTGGCCAAATTGATCCTGATCAACATCATCTTTGAGTTTAATTGGCTCAGAAACAGCAAGGTCATAATTTAATTTTTTTAGTCGATATAAAACCTTAGTTGCCAAAGGTAGGGCCGGTTGAGCAAGTGGAACGCCATCAATTGCTGAGGTCCGCCCCTTTTCAGATGCCTTTTGCTTCTCCCAGTTCTCTAATACATCTGCACTTGAATCAACTATTTCACCAGCAAACACATGAGGATGCCTTCTAATTAATTTATCTGCAACCGATTTAGCAACATCTTCTATATTGAAGGGTTGTTTTGCATCTTCTTCGGCCATTCGAGAGTGAAAGTAAACCTGTAGTAAAAGATCGCCTAGCTCTTCTTGCATTGCAGCTCGATCATTGTTTTCAACTGATTCAATAAACTCATAAGACTCTTCCAATAAATACTTTAGAAGAGAGGAGTGATCTTGCTCGGCATCCCATGGACAGCCACCAGGAGAGCGTAGTTTGTCCATTACCTCGCGTAATCGGATGAGTTCAGAACTCATAATTTACTTAAGGTTGTTCAGTTACTGCGCCGTCAGTTGCATCACTTGCTTGAATAGAAGCATTATCAGCATTCCATTTGCCGTACTTAGAATTTACTTTAATTCCCAATTTGCTCGCAGTTTCAATTACAAGTTGCTCAACAAATTTTGGTGCATCACTTTCTGAAACTCCAGATTTCATGAAGTTCTCATGAAGACGCTCGGAAATGATTAAAACACGCAAATATGATTCAAAATTAGATGTTGCTAAGTTAGCGCCAACAAGTGCTGCTGGTAATTCACTTTCGTTCCCAAGTCTTGTGATGACATCAGCCTTACGAGCTGCTACATCAGCTGGAGTTACAGTTACAAACATATCTTTTGCAATTTTGTCCATCAAAACTCTTACGATAAAAAATTGTGCTTGCTCCCGAAGTAATTCTGGGCCAACAATTAAATCCATTCCGGTTGTATCAACATTTTTACGCGATGCCAATATTTCATCAACAGTTTTTTGAATCTCAGTTGAGGTGAACTCTTGATCTCCCACCTTTACTCCACTGCTCATGCTTGAACAGCCAGCAAGTAGAAGTGCCACAAGTAATGGTGAGATCAATTTCTTAAACAATTTCATCCTCATTCTCTCTTAACTTCCACTTCGAAGTTTTATTGGTTCAATCAGTTCTCGTAGTACTGAATTAACCCAGGTAAGGGTAGAAGTATCCCCTACCGACGCACTTTCTATCCAATTGGGGGTAGTAGGCCTTGCAACCAGCAGGATTTGAGTCGCATTTTTATAGATTGATCCTGGGTAAATTCTTGATAGTTTTATTTGTGCTGACTCTGGCAATGCAACTGGCGTTAGTCGAAGATTCTTTCCAGAGATAGAAACATCGGTTAAACCTAAACTCTTAGCAAATAAGCGAAGCGAAGCAACCGCCATTAATTCCTGCGCTGCTTCAGGAATTGGACCAAATCGGTCTATGAGCTCTCCACTAATTTCAGCTAATGCTTCATCATTTTGGGCATCTGCAATTCGCCGATAAAGATCAAGTCTTAATCTTTCTGACTCGATGTATTCAATTGGCAGATGTGCATTAACTGGTAGCTCCACCTTGCATTCGTTATTTTTTGGTTTCTCATCAAAGTATCCGGTCTTAAATTCATCTACAGCATCTGCAACCATTCGCATATACAAATCAAAACCAACTTCAGCAATATGACCTGACTGTTCTCCCCCGAGTAAATTTCCCGCTCCTCTAATCTCTAAATCCTTCAGCGCAACCTGCATGCCAGCCCCGAGGTCAGTATTTGTCGCAATTGTGGTTAAACGATCATGGGCCAACTCAGTTATTGGTTGCTCTGTTGGATACAAGAAGTATGCATAAGCTCGCTCTCTACTTCTACCCACCCGGCCTCTAAGTTGATGAAGTTGAGATAAACCAAAAAGATCTGAACGATCAACAATTAAAGTGTTCGCATTTGGAATGTCGATTCCGCTTTCAATTATGGTTGTGCATAAAAGCAAATCAAACTCTCTATTCCAAAAAGCCAGAATTACCTCTTCTAGCACCCGTTCATTCATCTGGCCATGAGCAATTCCAATTTTAATTCCCGGGACTAGTTTTTTTATTCGCTCTGCTACCGCTTCAATACTTTCAACTCGATTATGAATGAAAAATATTTGGCCATCACGAAGTAACTCGCGATTTATTGCTGCACTTACCTGCTTTTCATCGTATGGACCAACATAAGTTAGAACTGGATGACGCTCCTCTGGTGGCGTGGTTATGTTGGACATCTCTCTTATGCCGGTAATAGCCATCTCTAAAGTTCTTGGAATTGGAGTAGCAGACATTGCTAAGACATCCACATTAGTTCTTGCCTTTTTTAACTCCTCTTTATGTTCAACGCCAAAGCGCTGCTCCTCATCAACAACAAGTAGTCCCAGATTTGCAAACTCAACATCTTTTGAAAGTAACCTGTGTGTGCCAATAACTACATCAATAACCCCAGATTTAAGTCCTGCGATTACCTCTTTCGTCTGTGCTGCTGAGTTGAATCTTGATAGTGCAGCTAGCTTTACCGGAAAACCAGCGTAGCGAGTAGAAAAGGTATTGAAATGCTGCTGCACAAGTAATGTTGTTGGTACCAAAATTGCCACTTGCTTACCATCTTGCACGGCCTTAAATGCTGCCCGTACAGCAATTTCAGTTTTGCCGTAACCAACATCCCCACAAACGATTCGATCCATTGGGTTTGGTTTTTCCATATCTCGTTTTACTTCATCAATAGTTGCTTGTTGATCTATTGTTTCGACAAATGCAAAACTATCCTCTAGCTCTTTTTGCCAAGGTGTATCAGCTGAGAATGCAAAACCTGGCGCACTCATTCTTGCCGCGTATAATCGAATTAATTCTGCTGCGATCTGTTTAACCGCTTTACGTGCTTTTCGCTTGCTGTTCTGCCAGTCGGCGCCACCAATTCGATGCAGCGCAGGTGCTTCTCCTCCCACATATTTTGTTACCTGTTCCAAGGTATCGGTGGGTACAAATAACTTATCTGCTGGTTGCCCCCGCTTTGAAGAGGCATATTCAATTACTAGATACTCTCGTGAAATTCCTGCGATTGTTCGATTGATAAGTTCTAAATACTTACCAACTCCATGTTGCTCGTGAACCACAAAATCACCAACCTTTAATTGCAATGGATCAATGGACTTCTTTCGGCGTGAAGGCATTCGTGCAAGATCTTTATCCGAAGATCGTTGCCCTGAGATATCTTTATCAGTAACGACAACAAACTTAAACTCATCACTGATGAAGCCATGCTTTAAATCACTTTGAACTAGATTCACAAGTCCATCTTGGGATGACTGATTTATTTTAAGAATCTGATTTGAAATGTTTGCCGCGTTTAGCAATTCAGAAAAACGCTTTAAAGTGCCATTTGCAGCCGCTGAAAATACCACCTGGTAGCCCTCTTTATGCCATTGAGAAATCTCCTCGACAGCAACCTCATATTTATTACCATAATTTTCAATTTCCGAAAGAAAATCAAGCGGAATATCCTCAGGAGTTGCTGCATAAAGATTTAAGTTTCGAATAGGGAATTTAGATTTTTTGGCTTGAGAATAAATCTCTGCCAGTTCATAAAATCCACCACGACCTAACTCTTCGCTCAAATCAAGTGGTACTTGCAGATCTACCTGATCACTCCATGCCAAATTAGACCAAGCTGCCTCTAGAAACTCTTGATTAGTATTTATCAAATCTACTGATCTGGTTTTAATTCTTGGCTCATCAATTAACCAAATCTGGCATCCCGTTGGCAGGTAATTCAAAATAGACTTGAAATCAGAAACCACCCCAGCGGCCAGTGATTCCATTCCTTCGAAAGTGATTCCTTCACTTAACTTTTGTGCTAACTCATTAATCTGTGGAAATTTCTCCCCTAAAGCTTTTGCGCGAGCTTTAACTCCTTCATCGATTATCAACTCCCGACATGGGTAGATAACCACTTCATTTGAGATGGGATCTAACGATCGTTGATCTGAGATGGCAAAATAAGAGAGTTCATCAATTTCATCTGCAAAAAAATCTATTCGAATGGGATGTTCCTGATCTGGTGGAAATAGATCTAATATTCCACCTCTGACTGCAAAATCTCCGCGTTTTTCCACTAAGTCAGATCTTAAATAACCAAATCTAGATAACTGCTCGATTAGATCAGCCATTCTTACCGACTCATTCTTTTTGATTCTGATTTGAGAATTGTCTAAATCATTGGCAATTATTGGCTGCAATAAGGCCCTGATTGAACAAACGATGTATTTGCTTTCTTTATTTCTTAAATTATTTAAAGCTTTAAATCTGGCGGTAACAGTGTCAGATTTAGGACTTAGCCGTTCGTGCGGCAAAGTTTCCCATGCTGGAAAGTTAATAACTTGATCTTCACCTTCAAGAGAAATTAATTCCTGCGCCAATTCGTTAGCGGTACGGGTTGAGGTAGTAACAACTAAAATCGGTGAGTCTTGGTTTATGCAAAGTAGTGAGTGAGTTGCAGCAGGTGCAATCAAATTTTCATTTTGATCTAAGTATTTTTGAATTGGTTCACGCAAAAGGTTGAGCACGCTTTTCATCTGCTCTCCTTTGACCGTTAAACGCCACTTACCCCCGCTCCATAAATGAAGGGGGGTTAACGGGCTAATTCTACGACCACCAAATGGGAGCAAACGCCAAAAGGTGTGCCGGAAGAATTAATAACCTGTAATGATTAAGCCATGATGGCAGGGGCAGATAACACCGATTTACGCAATGATGTTCGGAAATTGGCAGATCTGCTTGGTCAAACTCTTGCTAGGCAAGAAGGTGAAGAGCTTCTTTCGCTAGTTGAATCCGTTCGACTTTCAGTTCGAGAAGGACAACAAGATCAAATTCTAAATAAGATAACTGATTCTCAAACTATTTCTCTAGTTCGGGCATTTAGCAATTTTTTTAACTTGGCAAATGTTGCCGAACAAGTTAATCGATCGAAAGATCTTGCAGCTGAACACAAATCTGAAGGTTCGTGGCTTGGCAAGGCAATAGAAAATATTGCAAGGGCCCAGCGGGACGGTAAGGATTTTTCAACTAATGATTTACAAAATTGGCTTGATAACTTCTCTGTACGGCCAGTATTTACAGCACATCCAACAGAGGCGGCTCGACGATCTGTTTTGAGCAAAATGACAACAATCGCGCAATTGCTTGAGCAGCCAGAGAGCCAAATTAAAAATGAGCGTTTAGCAGAGGCCATCGATTTGCTATGGCAAACAGATGAACTTCGCCTAGGTCGACCAGATCCACTAGACGAAGCGGTGAATTCCATCTATTACCTTGATGAGCTACTTCTTGAAACAGTGCCAGAGGTATTAGCCGAGTTTGTTAACGAAATTAAAAAATTAGGTATAACTCTTTCGCTAACAGCTAGGCCGTTAAGGTTTGGAACTTGGATTGGCGGCGATAGAGATGGAAATCCAAATATCACTGCAGCGGTTACAAAATCGGCAATACTTTTGCAAAATGCTCATTTCACCAGAACTCTATTCTCACACCTTGATGAGCTAAGGCAGGCACTTTCAATTTCAACTAAATTAGCCGGAGTTTCTAAAGAGTTAGAAAAATCGGTAGAACAAGATTTAAAGAATTTACCCGAAGTGGAAGCACGGTATCGACGAATTAATGTAGAAGAGCCTTATCGTTTAAAGGCAACTGCAATAAGACATAAGCTATCCCTGACTCAATCAAGACATGCAGCAGGCTTGCCTCACTTTCCAGGACGAGATTACAAAGACACCGCAGATTTACTTAAAGATTTTGAGGTAATGCGTTCATCACTGCTTGCAAATAATGGTGAATTAATCGCCAATGGCTTACTTGATCGAATTATGCGATCAATTAATGCCTTTGGATTAACCCATGCAACTATGGATATCAGAGAGCACTCTGAGGTCCATCACAAATTGTTAAAACAGGTGTTAGGTAGCTCTACTTCTGAAATTCTGACTAAGCAGCTACTTGATAAATCAACACCTGTGCTAAAGGATTTAGATTCACCAAGTGATAACTGCTTTAAAACCTTTGAGGCAATTAAAGAATTGATTGATCGATTTGGCCCAGAGGTCATTGAAAGCTACATAATCTCGATGACCAAATCTGCAAATGATGTTATGGCTGCAGTTGTAATTGCCAAGATGGCAGGATTAATCTCACTGCAGCCTTCCAATTCCTTCGCAAAGATAGGTTTTGTTCCACTACTGGAAACTGTGGCAGAGCTTAGATCTGCCGACAAAATATTGGATGATTTATTAAATGATAAAAATTATCGCAAAATAGTTGATTTGCGCGGTGGAATTCAAGAAGTGATGCTGGGTTATTCAGATTCAAATAAAGATGCCGGTATAACAACTAGTCAGTGGGAGATTCATAAAGCACAGCGAAAGCTTCGAGATGTAGCCATGAAGCATTCAGTAAAGCTTCGACTATTTCATGGTCGCGGTGGATCAGTTGGTAGAGGTGGCGGACCAACTTATGACGCGCTAATCGCTTTGCCTTGGGGCTCTATCGATGGTCAAATAAAAATGACTGAACAAGGTGAGGTTATCTCTGACAAGTTTGGCTTGCCTGCGTTAGCTAAAGAAAACTTAGAGTTAACTTTGGCCGCTGCATTAGAAGCAACTGTTTTAAATAGAAAACCACGACAATCAAGTACTGATCTAAACACTTGGAATGAGTGCATGGATTTAATAAGTGAAAGTGCCTATAACTCTTACCGAGCTTTGGTAGATCAAGATGAGTTACCTGCTTACTTTTATGCATCAACACCAGTTGAACAATTGGGAAATATGTTTTTAGGCTCACGTCCTGCTAGGCGACCAGATGATTCAGCTGGTTTGGAATCCTTACGTGCTATTCCATGGGTATTTGGTTGGACACAATCTCGGCAAATTGTGCCTGGTTGGTACGGAGTTGGCTCTGGACTTAAGGCAGCTAGAGAAGCTGGTAAATCAGATTTGCTTCAAACATTACTTAAAGAGTGGCATTTCTTTAGAACCTTCATAAGTAATGTTGAAATGACTCTTGCAAAAACAGATTTGGCAATTGCCCAGCGTTATGTGACAACATTGGTTGATCCATCACTTCATAAAATATTTGATCAAATAAAGGCAGAGTTTGATTTAACAGTTAAAGAGTTGTTGTTAATGACCAATAAGAGTGAGATTTTGGGCAATCAGCCAATATTGGCAAGAACTTTGCAGGTTAGAGATACCTACCTTGCGCCAATTCAGTTACTTCAAATCTCACTTCTAAAAAGGGTTCGTACGCAAAAGCAGGCAGACCCTCTTCTGGCAAGAGCCTTGCTTTTAACGATTAACGGTGTTGCGGCAGGTTTGCGCAATACTGGATGAGTAGGCTGGCGGAAGTTTTAGACAGGGGTCAAATTGGCTAAGCAGTTTATTTATCCATTTACATTTGGTGATAAAAGTAAATCGGATTTGCTTGGTGGCAAAGGTGCAAATCTTGCCGAGATGGTTCAAATGGGATTGCCAGTTCCACCAGGTTTTACAATTACAACTGATGCTTGCCGTGAGTACTTAACTACTGGCAAAGTCCCATCTCAGTTGCATGATCAAATACACATTTCTCTTGCAAATCTAGAAAAGGTTGTGGGAAAGAGTTTTGGCGATGCAAGTAATCCACTCCTAGTTTCAGTTCGATCTGGTGCTAAACACTCAATGCCGGGCATGATGGAGACTGTATTAAATGTTGGTATTACCCCCCAGGTTGCAGATGCCATGGCAAAATCATCGGGAAATGAGAAGTTTGCTTGGGATTCATATCGCAGGTTTATCGATATGTTTGGCCGAATTGTTTGTGACCTTCCTGATGAAACGGTTCATAAAATTGAAAGTGAGTATCTAAAGAAAGCCAATGTGAAAGTAGTTGCTGACTTACCTGCACCTGCATTAAAGGAGTTGGCAGAAGATTTGATTAAAGCTATCGAGGGTTTTACAAATAAACCATTTCCAAATAAGCCAATTGATCATCTAACTCAATCAATTGAAGCAGTGTTTAAGTCTTGGAACTCTGAGCGAGCTCAGCTATACCGGCGTCGAGAGCGCATTCCATCAGACCTAGGAACAGCAGTAAATATTCAATCGATGGTATTTGGTAATTTAAGTGATGACTCTGGTACTGGTGTGGCATTTACTAGAAACCCAGCAACTGGTGAGACTGGAAGTTATGGCGATTATCTAGATCGCGCGCAAGGTGAGGATGTAGTTGCTGGCATTCGGAACACAATGTCACTTGCAGATATGTCTAAAAAAGAGCCAGTTGTTCACGCTGAGCTAGAACGTTTGATGAAAACTTTAGAGGATCACTACCGAGATTTATGCGATATCGAATTCACCGTTGAACGCGGCAAGCTCTGGATATTACAAACTCGTGTCGGAAAGCGAACAGCTGAAGCAGCATTTCGAATCGCAACTCAACTAGTTGATGAAGGCAAGATCTCAATGGATGAAGCACTGGCTCGCACAAGTGGTGATCAATTAGCCCAATTAATGTTTCCACAATTTGATTTAACTGCAAACCGAAATTTAATCGCAACTGGAATTGCTGCCTCACCAGGAGCTGCCGTTGGTGAAATCGTATTTAACTCAAAACGAGCATTTGATTTAGCAAAAACTGGTCGTAAAGTAATTTTGGTTCGCAGAGAGACTAGTCCAGATGATTTAGTTGGCATGGTGGCTGCTGAAGGAATTTTAACTAGTCGTGGCGGTAAGACCTCTCACGCCGCAGTTGTTGCTAGAGGTATGGGAAAGACTGCTGTTTGTGGAACTGAAAGCATAAGTGTGGATGAAAAATTATTGCAATTTAGCGTTGGAGATTTAATTGTTCGAGAGGGTGAGGTTGTCTCAATTGATGGCACAACTGGTTGTGTTTACTTAGGCGAACTACCAGTTACCCAATCTCCAGTTACTTCATACCTAGAAGGCACTTTGCTTGCAACTGCAAAAGATGCCACACCTGTTGTGAAGGCGGTTGATCGAATTTTGCAACATGCAGATGAGATTAGAAAATTATACGTCCGGGCAAATGCTGATACGCCAGAGGATGCCCAGCGCGCTAAAACTTTAGGCGCACAAGGTATTGGCTTATGCAGAACTGAGCATATGTTCTTAGGTGAGCGCAGAAGTTATGTGGAGCGAGTTGTGTTAGCAGAGAATGAAGCAGAGCAAAATGCGGTAATTGCTGAGATGCAACCATTACAACAAGCAGATTTCGTGGGAATCCTTAAAGCAATGTCTGGTTATCCAGTAACAGTTAGATTGTTAGATCCACCATTACATGAGTTTTTACCAGATCTTGCAACTCTCAGTGCTGAAATGGCAACAGCTGAGGCTTTGAATTCAACAATTACACCCCGTGATAAAGCAATCTTTGCTGCGGTAAAGCGTTTACATGAAGCAAACCCAATGCTTGGACTTCGCGGTGTGCGTCTTGGCATATTAATACCTGAGTTATTTAAGATGCAGGTACGGGCATTAGTACTTGCCTCACTTGAGGTTAAAAAGGCAGGCTTTGATCCAAAACCTGAATTAATGATTCCATTAGTAGCCACTCAACGTGAGCTTTTGTATTTAAGAGAAACTTTGGAAGAGGAGATTAAGAAAACCCTTAATGGTGCTTCATTAGAGATGCCAATTGGCACAATGATCGAAACTCCCAGAGCTGCAATTACTGCAACTAGATTGGCTGATTACGCAGACTTTTTCTCATTTGGCACAAATGACCTAACTCAACTTACCTGGGCTTTTAGCCGCGATGATGTTGAATCAACATTCTTGCCAAGGTACTTAGATCTAGAACTACTTCCATTTAATCCATTTGAATCACTCGACCAAGATGGGGTTGGTTTGCTAGTAAAAATTGCTAGAGATCAAGCCCGGGCATATCGAAAAGATTTCAAATTAGGTGTTTGTGGTGAACATGGTGGAGATCCAAGAAGTATTCACTTCTTTCACAACTTAAATCTAGATTATGTCTCCTGCTCACCATTTAGAGTGCCAGTAGCCCGGCTTGAATCAGGCAGAGCTAAGGTGATTAAGAGTTAACAGAAAAACTTTGTAAACAAACAATTGATATAATTTTTTGACTTGAAGGCTTAATTGACCACTAAGACTTTAAATCTAAGATCACTTCGTTGTAACGCAAAAAACCAGGTTTCCAAGGCGGATCAAAGCGGGCGATACGAAGTGCTCCTATTGGGGTCAAGCTCTCTTTTGCAAGGGCTGCCCGAAGCTCTAATTCTTTCTCTTGGATTTTGGATGAAGGAGCAAGGCCAGTAAATGCAAGGACTGCTGAAAGCTGCTCTGAAAGAGTGCGCAACCTGACTTTTGAGTTTTGCGGATTGGGTAAATCTCTTAATGTCATCTCTGCTGGCATAACAAATGAAATTATCCATGAACGCGAATCAGTGGACTCTTGTAGAACTGGTGCAGTCATTGCAATCTTGTTCTGAGAAATATAGGTAACAAGTGGGCGAAAACCAAGACTCGCAGCTTGCGAATATGGTGCTTCAACAATTACATCGGCTATCACACAAGGGTGGTAGCGGCGTATTTCGACCTTAGTTCTTGGAATTTTCTTAACAAGATCAAATTTTTGTCGCTCGGCCATGCAACCAGGTTACTCTAATTTCATTTCTCTGCAGATTAAGAGTTAAAAGCAGTTTGTGCCTTATCCATTCCAGTTAAAACCAAAGCAGTAATCGCGTCCGCACCTCGCGTTGTGAACTCACCTAAATCCTTGCGCTCCTCTTTACTAAATGGCTTTAATACAAAATCTGCTGGATCTTGATCGCCGATTGGCCTACCAATTCCCATTCTGATTCGAAAGTAATCAGCAGTTGAAAATGATGCTGTTAATGATTTAAGACCATTGTGCCCATTATCTCCGCCACCTTGTTTGATACGCAGTGCGTTAAATGGCAGATCAAGTTCATCATGAACTGCGATAACTTGAGTTGGTTCAATTTTATAAAAATCTAATAAACTCTTAGCAGGCCCACCAGTTTCATTCATATATCCGCGAGATTTAGCTAAAACTAAAGTGTGTTCACCACATTTGACCTCGCAAATTTCCATTCGGGATTTGTGGGAGGAAAATTTTTGACCACCGGAAAGTTGATCTAAGACAAGTTGACCAATGTTATGTCTGGTTTTTTCATACTCAGGTCCTGGATTTCCAAGACCAATTACCAACCAACGATCAGCCATAAGTTAAGGCTAGTGCCAACTTACTTCTTTTTGTCCTTCTTATCATCGCCACCGGCAGGGGCTGCAGCAGATGCAGCAGCATCTCCTTCAGCAGGTGCTGCAGCAGCATCTCCTTCAGTAGCAGCGGCAACAACTGGTGCCTCTTCAACCTCAGCAGATTTAACTGACAAGTGAACAACAGTCATCTTTGGATCGCTAATTAACTTAACACCCTCTGGCAGAACAACATCAGCAGCTGATTTAGATTCACCAGCCATCATGCCTTCCATGCTCAACATTAAGAATGCAGGAATATTAGTTACATCTGTCTCAACCTCAATTGAGTTATTTGTGTGTTCCAAAATTCCATCTTGGTCATACTTACCTTCAGTATGTACTGGAACAGAAACAACAACTCGCTCACCACGGCGCACGATTACTAAGTCAATGTGCTCAAGCAAACCAGTTAAAGGATCGCGGCTAACAGATTTTGGAAGTGTTAACTCTGTGTGATCATCTAATACAACATCAATCAAAACGTTTGAAGTCTTTAATGCAATTCCAAGTTCACGAGAAGGTAATGCCACATGCTGTGGTTTCTCGCCATGTCCATAAATTACCGCCGGAATAAATCCATCACGACGTGATCTACGAGATGCACCTTTACCGAACTCAGTTCGGCGTGCTCCCTTAATTGAAATCTCAGCCACTTTACTTCTCCCTCGATAACGGTTTGATCCCTCGCGGAATGAAGCGCAAGGTTATCTAATGGGTGGGTAAAAGGACAAATCCAATGCTGCGCCCGCAGGAATTTCAACCCGTGCCTAGCCCGATCAGAATGGATCGGAAAATGCGTTAAACCATGAATCTTGGGGAATCATGTATGACTCAGATGGCAAAATCTTGGCTCATTGCAATTGTTACAAGATTTTGTGAGCATTAACATTGGCCCATGAAGAAATTCTCTCAACTTATACTCTCTCTGGTACTGCTTGCCGGTAATGATTTTGCAGTCGCTAACGAAAAAGACAAAATCGTAATTGGTGATCAGCGCGTAGTTGGAATATCTCATAGACATGGTGTTTATTGCGGCGGCGCTTTAGTAGCCCCAAGAATTGTCTATACAGCAGCCCATTGCGTGGCAAGACAGCCAAAAGCTGATTTTAATTCAAGCACATTTGGTGTTCCAATCACATCTGGTCTAATTCCAAATTCGATTGAAGACACTTACGTTACATTGCCAGGAATTGAGGTGCTTAACAACACTAGTCAAAAAGTTAAAGTCATTGCACAATTTGCCTCACCTGAATATAAAGATTCATGCCAGGTCAGAAAATGCCACCCATCAACTTATGATTTTGCAGTTTTAATCCTTGAAACCGCAATTCCAACGACTGGTTTTAGAATTGCTTCACGCTCTGAGGTTTCTAACTGGGTGGACAACCAAATAGAAGTTTTTGGAATCGGTTATGGATGGCGCAAATGGCAAGGAACTCAAGATAAGCCCGGGATGTATTTTGCAACTTTGCGAAGCATTCCAAATAAAGTTCAAGATTTTTCAGATTTAAATGATCCAAATAATCCATACATGCACATTCAAGGTAAGTGTGCTTCAGTGGCGATGCCTTGTGCGGGTGTTATCTCTGGAAGTCCATTGTGGGTAGAAAAAGGTGGGGAATCTATTTATATTGGAGCAGCTTCAGCTGTTTCCGGTCCATTTGCAAAAATTGAACCAACTAGTTTGTTATGGACTGATCCGTTCTGGAGTGCGAATGCACAAGTTGAGTACTACACAGCACAGGCATTTCCTGAGGTAATCGCGCAAGCAAATAAATTCTTAGCAGATCAAATTGCCCTTGAAACAGCAAATAAGAAGGCAACAACAAAGAAGGGTTCTTTAAAAACAACAATTACCTGCATCAAAAATAAGCAAACTCAAAAGGTGACAGGTACGAATCCAAAATGTCCGGTAGGGTATAAGAAGAAGTAAGTGCGCCCGCAGGGATTCGAACCCCGAACCTTCTGATCCGAAGTCAGATGCTCTATCCAGTTGAGCTACGGGCGCAATTTATATTTTCGGTAAATCTATTCTTAGCTATGCCCATCAAACAAACTTGTAACTGAGCCATCCTCAAACACCTCTTTGATCGCACGTCCAAGAAGTGGGGCGATAGATAGCACCGTTAAATTATCAAATTTATTCTCTTCAGCAATTGGCAGAGTATTGGTCACAACCACCTCAGAAACTCTTGATTTCTTCAATCGATCAATCGCAGGACCGGAGAGAACTGCATGGGTAGCGGCAATAATTACATCTTTAGCACCCGCATCAATTAATGCATCCACCGCTTTTGTAACAGTGCCGGCGGTATCGATCATGTCATCAATAACCACGCAAGTCATACCCTTAACATCACCAACAACTTTTCCGACAGTTGCCTCATTTGGAATTCTTGGATCACGAGTTTTATGAATAAAGGCAA
>Ga0209358_10001711_pt1 | contig 17211 bp, 12 predicted proteins | sample LauGreFa1BDMLBSN_2_FD_187574 | JGI IMG/M metagenome (GOLD analysis project Ga0209358, IMG submission 187574) | Freshwater lake microbial communities from Lake Michigan, USA - Fa13.BD.MLB.SN (SPAdes) (version 2) | ecosystem: Environmental > Aquatic > Freshwater > Lake | place: Lake Michigan, USA... | reverse complement strand
AATGCAAACTTGCCTAAAGGATATTGGCATGACTAAGCGTATTGTCATTATGGCTGGTGGAACAGGTGGTCATATTTTTCCGGCTTTAGCCGTGGCGCAAGAATTAAAACAGTTGGGTTGGCAAGTGAGTTGGATGGGAACACGCGCAGGACTTGAAAGTCGCGTCATTCCCGAAAATGGGATTGATATTGATTGGCTTTCTGTGTCTGGTTTGCGCGGTAAAGGCATTTTGAGTCAATTTACCGCTATTTTTAAATTGTTAAAATCGTGTATTGAGGCGGGAAAAATATTGCGCAAGCGACGTCCTCATGTAGTGCTTGGGATGGGCGGTTTTGTTGCTGCTCCGGGTGGTTTAATGGCGAAAATGCTTGGCATTCCGTTGATTATTCATGAACAAAATCGTGTGGTTGGAACGACAAATAAAATTTTAGCGAAAATAGCAACCCGAGTACTAGAAGGTTTTCCCAATAGTTTTGCGCCAAAATTTCATGCTATTTGCACAGGCAATCCTTTGCGCAAGGCTATTTTAGAAAAGGCACGAGAGCCTCATCCACTTGAAAATACCTATTTAAATGTACTGATTGTAGGTGGTAGTCAAGGGGCGAAGGTTTTAAATGAGACTGTGCCGCAAGCCCTTTCGCAATTAAAATCACCAGTAAATATTTGTCATCAAACGGGCACTGCAATGCACAGTGACGTAATGGCGCATTATTCTCATTTAGATTTGAAGGCAAATGTTCACGCTTTTATTGATGATATGGCAAGTGCATACGCATGGGCGGATTTGATTATATGTCGTGCGGGGGCAATGACAGTAAGTGAAGTGTCGGCGATGGGTCTTTCTGCTATTTTTATTCCGCTACCAAATGCCATAGACGATCATCAAACGCATAATGCGCATTATTTAACACAAGTAAATGCGGCCATTTTACTCAAACAATCTGATTTATCGGCGCAAACGCTAGTGAATGCCATTCAATTACTTCGTGAAAACCTACATCAAAGACGTGCTATTGCACAGTCTTTTGCTTATTTAGACGCAACGACTGATGTTGCAAAATTTTGTATCGCGGAGGCGAAATCATGAATTTCCCCAATAGTCCTTTAGGAGCTGTACAGCGCATTCATTTTGTTGGTATTGGCGGCACAGGAATGAGTGGTATTGCAGAGGTTTTGTGTAATTTGGGTTACGTCGTTTCAGGTTCAGATATAAAAGAAAGTGTCACGACTGAGCATTTGGCGAGTTTGGGTATTGTCATTACTATTGGTCATAAACGTGAAAATGTGAAGCAAGTGGATGTCGTTGTTGTATCTTCAGCCATTGATCGAGCCAATCCTGAAGTAGACGAAGCCTATCAAGAGCGTATTCCAGTTATTCCTCGTGCTGAAATGTTGGCTGAATTAATGCGTTTTCGTTTCGGGATTGCGGTAGCTGGCACGCATGGCAAAACAACCACCACCAGTTTGACAGCAAGTATACTTGCACAAGGTGGTTTAGATCCGACGTTTGTTATTGGTGGGCGATTAAACAGTGCAGGAACGAATGCAAAATTAGGGACTGGGCGTTATTTAGTTGCTGAAGCAGATGAAAGTGATGCGTCATTTCTTTATTTACAGCCAATGATTGCGGTTGTGACAAATATTGATCATGATCACATGGAAACGTATGAAAATAGCTACGCACGTTTACAAGAAACATTTGTTGAGTTTTTACATCATTTGCCATTTTATGGTCTTGCTGTGTTGTGCTTGGATGATGAGGGTGTGCGCGAAATTATTCCCTCATTATCAAAACCCATGGTGACTTATGGTGTGCATGAAGATGCAGATTTCAGAGCGGTGAATATTCGACAAGAGGGGATGCATACGCATTTTACCGTTGAGCGTCGCGGAAATTATGACTCACTTGATGTAACACTGAATATGCCAGGTTGGCATAATATGCTCAATGCACTCGCTGCCATAGCTGTTGCGACAAAATTAGCGGTGGATGATGTCGCTATTCAGGCCAGTTTACAGGCTTTCAAAGGTATTGGTCGACGTTTTCAACTCCAAGGTGATTTGCCATTTAATAATGGTGTCATTACATTAGTGGATGATTATGGTCATCATCCGCGTGAAATTGCTGCGACACTTGAAGCACTAAAACAAGCATGGCCAACACGTCGTTCTATTGTTATTTTTCAGCCGCATCGCTATACCCGCACGCGTGATTTATTTGAAGATTTTGTGCAAGTGCTGGCAGGCGTTGATGTTTTGATTTTAATGGATATTTATCCCGCTGGTGAGAGTGTGATTACTGGGGCTGATGGGCGATCACTCAGTCGTGCTATACGTTTACGTAGCCAAGTAGAGCCTATTTTTATTGAGAATTGGGATGTGCTACCTAAATTATTAGCGGGAATTGTTACAGAGAATGATGTGATATTAACTATGGGTGCGGGTAGCGTAGGGCAAATTGCAACGCAATTGCCACAATTACTCGCACAGGCATTAAATAGTCATGGCGCAATATAACGGCACTTTATCGCATAATCAATCACTTGCCAGTTATACTAGTTGGCGTGTAGGTGGACGTGCAGAGCGTTTTTATCAACCCGAGAATAAAGCGGATTTAATTGCTTTTATTTGTTCACTGCCAGAGAATGAACCTATATTTTGGATGGGGCTTGGTAGTAATTTACTCGTGCGTGATGGTGGAATTGCCGGTACGGTGATTAACACCAAAAATCGCTTAAAAGTCATGCAGCGTATTGATCATGAAACTGTCTATATTGAAGCGGGTGTTCCTTGCGCGTTGGTGGCAAAATTTTGTGCGGAACAGGGTTTGGTGGGCGCTGAGTTTTTAGCGGGTATTCCAGGGACAATGGGTGGTGCTTTAAAAATGAATGCAGGGGCATTCGGTGGTGAAACGTGGGATATTGTCACAAAAGTTGAAGTACTTACACGCCTTGGTGAGAGTGTTACACGCAAACGAGACGAATTTGAGGTGAGTTATCGACATGTTCAATGCCACAAAAACGAATGGTTTTTAGCGACTCACTTACTTTTACAAAGTGGCGATACGCAGGCTAGCCAACAACGAATCAAAGAGCTACTAGCAAAACGAGCTCAAACTCAACCAACCAATCAACCGAGTTGTGGTTCGGTTTTCAAAAATCCACAGGGTGATTTTGCTGCAAGATTAATAGAGGCGACAGGCCTTAAAGGTTATCGTATTGGTGGTGCTCAAGTGTCAGAGAAACACGCAAATTTTATCATTAATACAGGGAATGCAAGCGCTGCTGACATCGAATCGTTAATGGGATATGTACAAAAACAGGTCATGCTAAACCAGGGTGTTAATTTGCAAACGGAGGTTTGTATGGTAGGTGAACAATTAAAAACGACGCACATCATGCGTCCCGAAGATTTTGGTTGTGTTGGGGTTTTAATGGGTGGTAATAGCGCAGAGCGTGCAATTTCACTTAAAAGTGGAGCAGCGGTTTGTGAGGCACTTATCGCGCTGGGCGTGAATATGCAAGCTATTGATGTAAGGGACGATATTGTTGAAAGTATAAAAAGTTATTCAATTGATAGGGTTTTTAATATCATGCATGGGCGTGGTGGCGAAGACGGAATTTTGCAAGGCGTTTTGAATGTGTTAGGCTTACCCTATACAGGAAGTGGAGTTCTTGCTTCTGCACTTGCTATGGATAAGTTGCGAACAAAACTTTGTTGGCGTGGGGCAAATTTACCCACACCAAATTGGTATGTTTTAGAGAATGAAATGGATCTTGATGCTTGTGCTGATGCTTTAGGGTTTCCTATGATTGTTAAACCAGCGCTTGAAGGATCTAGCGTAGGTATTAGTAAGGTAACATCACGTGATGAGCTCACAAAAGCTTTTCAAGTAGCGATGGAATGTGGTTGTGAAGTTTACGCTGAGGCATGGATTCATGGGAAAGAATATACAGTAGGAATATTGCAAGGAGCTGCACTTCCAGTGATTCATGTGACAACATCGAGTGGGTTTTATGATTACGAAGCAAAGTATTTATCAAATACCACGCAGTACCATTGTCCATGTGGGTTAAGTGAGGACGAAGAAAACACACTGCAAACATTAGCTTTAAAATCAAGTCATGTTTTAAATGTAGAGGGTTGGGCTCGCGTTGATGTATTTATCGATAATCAAGGTCAGGCGCAATTGATTGAAATTAACACAGTGCCAGGCATGACGGATCATAGTTTGGTGCCTATGGCGGCAAAACAAGCAGGAATAGATTTCCCGACATTAGTATGGAAAATTTTAGAAACGAGTTGTCGGAAATAATTTGATGCGTTTGGTGAAATTTATCATCCTTATGGCGTTATTTGCGAGCATGGTTTATGCTGTAAAAAATTTCGTGCCAATTAAACATGTTCGAGTCCAAGGAACATTTACGCAAATAAGCAAAGATGAAATTAAGACACTTCTTGAACCTTTGGTGAAAGTTAGCTTTTTTGATGCCAATGTGCAGGGTATAAAAGAAGTTTTATCTGCACTGAGTTGGGTTGATAGTGCAAGTGTTAATCGAGTCTGGCCTGATACGTTAACGGTTAAAATTAGTGAAAAAACCCCTTATGTCCGCTGGGGGAAAGCGGCTTTAATTAGTACGCATGGTTTAATAATTACGCCAGAAGATATAACGCCATTTATGCATTTGCCGATTTTATATGGCCCAGAAGGTCAAGAGATGAAATCCCTTGAAATTATGAAAGGCGTGAATACGGCATTAGTTGATCAATCAATGCAAATTGCAGAGTTTAGTATTAATGATCGTTGGGCATGGAAAATTAAATTAAGTTCAGGATTAGAAATATTGTTAGGCAGAAGCGAGCAATTAAAGAAATTACAGCGATTTATAAAGACAATAGATGTATTGGGCGCCGAGCAAGTAAATGCGATATCTATAGTTGATTTGCGTTATCCTAATGGCTACGCTGTTTCATGGAAATCGGATGCTCAGCCAATTGATTGGAAAATACTTCCCGCCGCGCAAACGGCAAACAAATAAAAGTGCTTTAAAACAGAGTGAAATATGGCAAAAAGAACAGAACGTAATTTAATTGTTGGACTGGATATAGGCACATCTAAAGTCGCTGCCATTGTTGGTGAGTTGACTGCAGAGGGGCATCTTGAAGTAATTGGTTATGGATCGACTCCTTCAAAAGGTCTAAAAAAAGGAATTGTTGTCAATTTGGAAACAACCGTGCAATCAATACAGCGTGCTATTGAAGAAGCAGAATTGATGGCGGGGTGCCAAATTAAATCCGTTTTTGCAGGGATTGCTGGAAGCCATATTCGTAGTCGCAACTCACTTGGTGTTGTTGCAATCAAGGATAAAGAAGTTACACAATACGATATTGATCGAGTCATTGATTCAGCTCGCGCTATTGCTATTTCAGCAGATCAAAAAGTACTGCACATTTTACCGCAAGAATTTATTATTGATACACAAGAAGGTATTAAAGAGCCGATTGGTATGTCAGGCATTCGTTTAGAAGCGAAAGTTCATATTGTGACGAGTAGCGTGAGTGCATCACAAAATATTATTAAATGTATTCGTCGCTGTGGTCTTGAAGTCGATGATATTGTTTTAGAGCAATTGGCTTCTTGTCATGCGGTATTAACTGAAGATGAAAAGGAATTAGGTGTTTGCTTAATTGATATTGGTGGTGGTACCACTGATATTGCGGTCTACGTTGAAGGCGCAATCAAGCATACAGCCGTTATTCCCATTGCTGGTGATCAAGTTACAAATGACATCGCTGTTGCGATGCGCACGCCAACCCTCAATGCAGAGGATATTAAACAGCGTTATGCGTGTGCAATGACAAAATTGCTTGGCGATGATGAAGAAGAAATTGAAGTTCCGAGCATTAGCGATAATAAACCGTTTCGTAAAATTTCACGTCAAACGCTCTCAGATATTATTGAACCACGTTATGAAGAATTAATGTTGCTTGTTCAGTCAGAACTCCGTCGCGTAGGGTATGAAGAGCAAATTGCAGCAGGGGTTGTTTTAACAGGTGGAAGTTCACAAGTTTTTGGCTTAATTGAGCTGGCAGAAGAAATTTTTCACATGCCCGTACGAATGGGCAGTCCACAGAATGTGAGTGGTTTAACGGAAGTAGTTAAAAATCCAATTCATTCTACGGGCGTGGGATTGTTGATGTATGGACGAGATCATCAACAACAGCAAGGTTTACATCGCGTTTTAGATCATGATAGTGGGTCGTCATGGTTGTCAAAAATTGCGAGTTGGTTTCAAGGTAATTTTTAATCACAGTTTTTTACAGAATATTTAAGAGGCGATAAACATGAAAGATACATTTGAATTAATTGATACCTATAGCGAAAGCGCGGTTATTAAAGTCATCGGTATTGGTGGGGGCGGTAACAACGCGGTTAGCCACATGGCGGGCAACAACATCGAAGGTGTAGAATTCATTTGTGCAAATACGGATGCGCAAGCGCTACGCAAATTAAATTTTGGCACTATTATTCAATTGGGCGTGGAGTTAACGAAAGGTCTTGGTGCTGGCACTAATCCTGAAGTTGGCAAACTTGCAGCAGAAGAAAATAAAAATCGTATTCGTGAAGTCCTTGAAGGTGCAGACATGGTCTTCTTAACTGCGGGCATGGGTGGTGGTACGGGAACTGGTGCTATTCCAGTTATTGCTGAAATTGCTCGTGGTATGGGTATTCTAACTGTTGCTGTTGTAACGAAACCTTTTGCATTTGAAGGTAAGAAAAAATTAGATGTTGCAGAGAAAGGGATTGCAGAATTAGAGCGTTATGTTGATTCCTTAATTACAATTCCAAACCAAAAATTATTACCCGTACTGGGAAATAAAGTATCGTTAATGGATGCATTTAAAGCGGCTAATGATGTATTACTTGATGCTGTGCAAGGGATTACGGAATTAATTGTTCATCCAGGTATGATTAACGTTGACTTTGCTGACGTGCGAACTGTGATGTCAGGCATGGGCGCAGCTATTATGGGTACAGGCTCTGCAACAGGTGAGCATCGTGCGCGTGAAGCAGCAGAAAAAGCGATTGCATGTCCCTTGCTTGAAGATATTAATTTAAAAGGTGCTCGCGGTATTTTGGTGAATATTTCAGCAACCGACATGGGTATGGCTGAATTTACCGAAGTTGGTGACATTGTGGCAGCATTTGCTTCAGAAGATGCAACAATCAAAATTGGTATGTCAATTAATCCTGATTTGGATGATGAAATCAAAGTGACTGTCGTTGCAACAGGAATGGGTATACCAGAAGTAGCTGTAAAAGCATCCCATAAAAATGTGAATACATTGCGTCATCCCGCTAGCGGTCAAATGAATTATGATGGTTTAGATAAGCCGACGGTTATTCGTCAGCATTCAGCACAAAATCGTCCTGAAAGTGGCAGAGAAACGCGTTTTGGTGCGCAACCTAAACAAGGTGGCGATATTGAGTATTTAGATATTCCTGCATTTTTAAGACGTCAAGCAGATTAAAATCAGCTGCGTTTTTGACCATTCCTTACTGCAGGTGCTTTGCGCCTGATTAAGTGTCTATACTACACAATTCAAGATAACGCGTTATAATCTGACGCGTTATCCTTAATGTGGCAAACCAAAAATTTATGATTAAACAGCGAACTCTCAAAAATACTATTCGCGCTACAGGCGTAGGACTGCATACGGGCAGTCAAGTGTATTTAACGCTGCATCCCGCAGACATCAATACTGGCATTTGTTTTCGACGTGTTGATTTAGATCCTCCTGTTGTGATTCGAGCGACTCCAGAAAATGTGGGAGAAACAACGCTTTCAACAACGTTAATTGCAAATGATGTCAAAATCTCTACGGTTGAACATTTATTGTCAGCGTTTGCGGGGTTAGGTGTTGATAATGCAATTATTGATGTAAGCGCAGCTGAAATACCTATTATGGATGGGAGCGCGGGGCCTTTTGTATTTTTATTGCAGTCTGCTGGTGTTCAAGAGCAAGATTGCCCTAAACAATATCTTCGTATTAAACGTGCTGTGCGCGTAGAGGACGGCGATAAGTGGGCTTCTTTTGAGCCATTCAATGGTTTTAAAGTCACGTTTACTATTGATTTTGAGCATCCTGCTTTTGAAAATCATGTCAAAACAGCCACGATGGATTTCTCCTCAACAACATTTGTTCGTGAAGTCAGTCGCGCGAGAACATTTGGCTTTATGAAAGATATTGAAACTTTACGTGAAAATAATTTAGCGTTAGGTGGAAGTTTAGATAATGCGATTGTTGTCGATGATGATAAAGTCATCAATGAAGATGGTTTGCGATACGCGGATGAATTTGTAAAACACAAAATTTTAGACGCGATTGGTGATTTATATTTGCTTGGGCATACGTTAATTGGCAATTTTACGGGTTATAAATCAGGACATGGACTCAATAATCGATTGCTTCGTGCGTTAATTGACGATAAAGACGCGTGGGAAATGGTCAGTTTTGATGATGAATCTGATGCTCCGATTTCATTTATGCGTTCGGCTGAAACGCCACGTCATAATGATTAACATACAATTTATCTAGTATTTCATCACTGACATGGTAAATTCAATCATTACACATGAATATGATGTCATTGTTGTTGGTGCAGGTGGTGCCGGTCTTCGGGCAACGCTTGGTTGTGTTGAAAAAGGTCTTAAAACCGCATGTATATCAAAAGTTTTTCCAACGCGTAGTCATACAGTGGCAGCTCAGGGCGGCATTAGTGCCGCACTGGGTAACATGGGTGAGGATGATTGGCGGTTTCATTTCTATGATACGGTTAAGGGTTCTGATTGGCTTGGGGATCAAGATGCCATTGAGTACCTGTGTCGTGAGGCAATTCCAGCCGTATTAGAGCTTGAGCGATATGGTGTGCCATTTTCACGCACAGCAGATGGTAAAATTTATCAACGTGCATTTGGGGGGATGACCACGCACTATGGTAAAGGGCAAGCACAGCGGACGTGTGCTGCCGCGGATAAAACTGGTCACGCTATTCTGCATACACTCTATCAACAGTCTTTAAAGCATCACGCAGAATTTTTCATTGAATATATCGTACTCGATTTAATTATGGAGGATGGCGCTTGTCGGGGTGTTTTAGCGTGGTGTCTAGATGATGGCTCAATGCATATCTTCAAAGCCCATAGCACTATTTTAGCAACAGGTGGTTATGGACGGACATATTTTTCGTGTACATCGGCACATACAGTAACGGGTGATGGTAATGCGATGGTTTTGCGTGCTGGATTACCTTTGCAAGACATGGAATTTATTCAATTTCACCCTACAGGTATTTATGGTGCTGGGTGCTTAATTACTGAGGGTGCACGCGGTGAAGGTGGTTATTTAACCAATTCACTAGGTGAGCGTTTTATGGAACGTTATGCGCCTAACGCTAAAGATTTAGCCTCTCGCGATGTAGTCAGTCGCGCAATGACGATGGAAATCAACGCAGGACGTGGTGTTGGGAAATTAAAAGATCACCTGTATTTGCATTTGGAGCATTTACCTGCAGCATTGATTCATGAGCGTTTGCCGGGAATATCAGATACAGCACTTGTTTTTGCAGGTGTGGATGTGACAACACAACCTATTCCTGTTTTGCCAACAGTGCACTATAACATGGGCGGTATTCCCACTAATTATCACGCAGAAGTGGTTACATTAGAAAACGGAACCCCGGATAAAATTGTAGATGGATTGATGGCAATAGGTGAGGCAGCGTGTGTGTCTGTGCATGGTGCAAATAGATTGGGTTCAAATTCGCTGCTTGATTTGGTGGTGTTTGGGCGGGCTGCAGCGCATCGTTGTGCAGAGAAAATTACGCCAAATCAAGGGCATGTTGAAATTTCTGAGAAGCTATATACCCACTCAATCGAGCGATTTGAGCGAATACGTCAGGGGAGTGGAAATGAAAAAGTGTCTGAAATTCGTATTGCTATGCAAAAAACCATGCAAAGCAAGGCGGCTGTATTTAGAACGCAATCTACTCTCGATGAGGGGATTTTAGATATGAAAAAAGTTAGTGATTCATTCGCTAATATTGGATTGTCAGATCGATCGCTTATTTGGAACACGGATTTAGTTGAGGCGTTAGAACTCGACAATTTACTAGCACAAGCAACTGTTGCAATTCATGCTGCTGCCAATCGTCATGAGAGTCGAGGTGGTCATGCGAGAGAAGATTACACTTTGCGTGATGATGAAAGTTGGTTAAAACATACGTTGACGTGGTTACAAAATGACAATGTAAAAATAGATTATCGTCCAGTTCATTTATATACACTCACAAATGATGTTGAAATGATTGCACCTAAAGCGAGAGTGTATTGATTAATTAAAATAAAGAAATTATGAATGAATCAGAGCTTTATTTCTGTAAAATCAATGTAGTTATTTAATTAAAATTTTATTTATTAGTTATTGTTAAGAGTCATAAAACGGTCAATAGTATTTTAAGTGTCGCTTTTAAAACGAATACTCGCTATAATAAATCAAATTAGCACTTGTTGCTATGTCCTTAATGCGGCTATAATAACCGCTCAATTTTTAGAATGCGAATGTGGCGGAATTGGTAGACGCGCTGGATTTAGGTTCCTGTAGGTAACCCTGTGAGAGTTCGAGTCTCTCCATTCGTACCAAAAAATATATATACAATCTAAAGTTAATCTTAACTTTAGTCACCAGTTTGCCAAGTGGGCAAACCATATTATTCAAATTCAAAAAAACGTGTGGGGAAAAGATAAATGGAAATTTCTGTTGAACAAACTTCAGAATTAGGCCGGAAAATGACCGTGACTTTGGCTGAGTCCGTTGTTGTAGAAAAAATGGCTCCACGCTTACAAGAGTTAACCCGTACTGCTCGTGTTGACGGTTTTCGTCGCGGCAAAGTGCCATTAACCGTTATAAAAAAAATGTTTGGCTCAAAAGTACGCGATGAGGTAATTTCAGACCTGATTCAATCAAGCTATTTTGATGCATTAAAAGAAAAAGAATTAAATCCAGCAGGTTATCCGCATATCGATGTTACTGATAATACTGCAAACTTTAGCTATACAGCAGATTTCGAAATTTATCCTATTGTTTCACTTGATAACGTAGATCATTTTGCTATTTCAAAACAAGAAGCAAGTGTTGAAGAAAGTGACGTTGACGCGATGCTTGTTAAATTGCAAACGCAACGTAAGACATGGAAACCGGTTAAGCGTGCGGCGAAAAAGCACGATCGCGTGACGATTAATTTCTCGGGTATCAGTGAAGGCGAAAACTTTACCAATGGTACCTCGGAAGGTCATGATGTGGAAATTGGTGAAGGGCAAATGATTCCAGGCTTTGAAGATCATTTAAAAGGCGTTAAGCCTGGTGATTCAAAAACATTTACCATTGATTTTCCAGTAGATTATCCACACGAAAAATTAGCAGGTAAGCCTGCTGAGTTTACGATTGACGTCACTGAAGTTCAAGGTTCAGTGCTTCCCGATATTGATGAAGAATTCATCAAATCTTATGGCACAGAAGACGGCACGATTGAAAGCTTCCGTCATGACATCAAAGAAAACATGACGCGCGAATTAAAAGCAAAATTAGCTGGGAATGTTAGACAATCCTTGCTGAGTGCTTTATATGATAAAGTGAATGTTACTTTGCCAAAAAGTCTTATAGATGCTGAAATCGAAGAATTGCTCAAGCCTTATAGAGATATGGCAAAGAAAAATAATATTGATATCGATATGTTGAATTTGACACGTGAGCAGTTTGAAGAACAAGCGCAAAAAAGAGTGACTTTGAATCTTGTAGTAGGTGAAATTATTCATCAACACAACATGGTGGCTGACGAAGCTCAAGTTCGTGCGCGTGTTGAAGAAATGGCGCAAAGCTATGATAGTCCTGCTCAAGTTATCGAATGGTATTATAAAGACGATAATAGATTGACAGATGTAAAGCAGGCAGTAATGGATGAACAAGTTGTTAACTGGTTGCTTGCAAAAGCGACTGTGACAACAGAGAATGTTGATTTTGACGCTGTGATGAATAACGCTTAATTTTTCGGAACCATTATGTACTCACAACAACTTGCGCAAATGATGGCAGCACAGTCTGCTGGTGGCCTAGTCCCTATGGTCGTGGAGCAAACAGCTCGCGGTGAGCGGGCGTTTGATATTTATTCTCGTCTACTTAAAGAGCGTGTTATCTTTTTAGTAGGGCAAGTTGAAGATTACATGGCAAATCTTGTCGTGGCGCAGTTGTTGTTTTTAGAATCAGAAAATCCTGATAAAGATATTCATCTCTATATCAATTCCCCAGGCGGTTCTGTGACGGCTGGTATGTCAATTTATGACACGATGCAATTCATTAAGCCTGATGTGAGTACAATGTGTATTGGTCAGGCAGCGAGTATGGGTGCAGTGTTGTTGACGGGTGGCGCAAAAGGGAAGCGCTATTGCTTGCCTCATTCACGTATGATGATTCATCAGCCTTTAGGTGGTTTCTCAGGGCAGGCATCCGACTTTGATATTCACGCGAAAGAAATTTTATTAATTAGAGAAAAGTTAAATCGGGTGCTATCACATCATACCGGTCAAACATTAAAAAAAGTACAGAGCGATACAGATCGTGATAATTTTTTAAGTGCAACCGATGCGGTAACGTATGGTTTGATCGACCAAGTTTTGACAGATCGTTCAACGATAGTTGATAAAAAGTAGTATTTTCACGCGATTGTAAATAAAAAGGAAGGGCGATTATGAGCAGTAAAGATTATGATGATGACAAAATTATCTATTGTTCTTTTTGTAGTAAAAGTCAAAGTGAAGTAAGAAAAATGATCGCAGGCCCTTCGGTTTATGTTTGCGATGAATGTGTTGAGCTTTGTAATGACATTTTGCGTGAAGAATTAAGTGAACTCACAACGCTTAATGAAGGTAGCTTACCTAAGCCTAAAGAAATCAAGGATGAATTAGATGGCTATGTTATCGGACAAGATCGTGCCAAGAAAACCTTAGCGGTTGCAGTTTATAATCACTATAAGCGTCTGCGAAATAAAAATAATAAATCTAAAAAGAATAAAATTGAATTAGCAAAAAGTAATATTTTATTAATTGGGCCGACGGGTTCAGGTAAAACATTGCTAGCTGAAACACTGGCTCGTTTATTGAACGTGCCGTTCACCATTGCCGATGCAACGACACTCACAGAAGCGGGTTATGTTGGTGAGGATGTTGAGAACATTGTTCAGAAAATTCTGCAAAAATGTGATTATGATGTCGAAAAAGCTGAATCAGCTATTGTGTACATTGATGAAATCGATAAAATTTCAAAAAAATCTGAGAATACCTCAATCACTCGTGACGTATCCGGTGAAGGTGTTCAGCAAGCATTATTGAAGCTTATTGAAGGAACGGTTGCGTCAATTGCGCCACAAGGCGGTCGTAAACATCCTAATCAAGAGTTTATTCAAGTCAATACGGCTAATATGTTGTTTATTGTTGGCGGCGCGTTTTCGGGTTTAGATAAAGTGATTCAAGCCCGTTCTGAAACGGGGGGTATTGGTTTCTCAGCTGAAGTAAAAACAAAAGATGAGAGCAAAAATATTGGACAACTATTTGCGGAAGTTGAAGCGGAAGATTTAATAAAATACGGGTTAATTCCTGAATTTATCGGACGTTTACCTGTTATTGCGACACTTGAAGAACTTGATGAAGCGGCGTTAATTCAGATTTTAACGCAACCTAAAAATGCATTGATTAAACAGTACAAACATTTGTTTGAAATGGAAGGGGCTGAACTCGAGTTTAGTGATGATTCACTTTCAGCGATTGCGCAAAAATCAATGGAGCGCAAAACAGGCGCTCGTGGACTGCGTACTATTGTTGAAAATGTGTTACTCAATACCATGTATGAATTACCATCGGCTGATAATGTAGAGAAAGTCATTGTTGATAAGGACGTGATTTTGGGCAAAAATGAGCCTGTACTGATTTATAAAACGGAAAGAAAAACGAAAAAAGCAGCTTCTGAAAACTAAAAGAAGTTTCGGCTTAACTCAAAAAAGGACGCTTTTAAGATAAGCGTCCTTTTTTTATGCTTAAAAAAAACAAAAACGACTTGTTTTTCGGATAAATTGCCCTATAGTTTATTTCAACACTTAATAATTTTTAAATGGCTTAGAACAGTATGACTAAATTAACGTCCAATCAAACGCTTATTCCAGTATTACCGCTACGAGATGTGGTGGTTTATCCTAACATGGTTATCCCATTGTTTGTTGGGCGTGATAAGTCAATTGACGCACTTAATAATGCGATTAAAGAAAATGGTCAGGTATTGCTTGTTGCACAAAAAGAAGCAGATATTGATTCACCTGAAATTGCAGATTTATATGAAATGGGTACGTTAGCTAACGTACTTCAAATGCTCAAACTCCCTGATGGTACGGTTAAAGTATTAATGGAGGGTGAGGAGCGCTCTAGGGTTGTTGAATTTCAAAAAAATGATGGTTTTCTTTGTGCGCAAGTTGATGAGGTGGAAGAAACCTATAATCTGGATGAACATGAAAAAGACGTTTTAGAGCGGACGGCGTTAAGTTCATTTGAAAATTACGTGAAGCTCAATAATAAAATTCCTGTTGAAGTACTCAGCGCCTTGTCTGAAATTGATGATCCAAGTCGCCTTGCCGATACGATGGCGGCCCACATGACGTTGAAGGTTTCAGATAAGCAGTTAATTTTGGAAATGATGGATGTTGGGCAGCGTCTTGAAATGTTGATGGCTTTCATGGGTTCCGAAGTCGATTTACTCGAAACTGAAAAACGTATTCGCGTGCGCGTTAAGCAGCAGATGGATAAAAATCAACGCGAATATTATCTCAATGAACAAATTAAAGCCATTCATAAAGAATTGGGTGAAATGGATGAGGCTGCAACAGAAGTTGATGATTTAACGAAAAAAATCAATGATGCTCAAATGCCCGAAGAAGCAAAAAATAAAGCTTTTGCCGAGCTCAATAAGTTAAAAATGATGTCGCCTATGTCGGCTGAAGCCACCGTAGTGCGTAATTATATCGAGTGGATGGTGAGCGTGCCTTGGGTCAATAAAACGGATGTTCAAAGTGAACTTGCCGCCGCTGAAGCTATTTTGAATGAAGAACATTATGGGCTTGAAAAGGTTAAAGAGCGCATTTTAGAGTATCTCGCCGTGCAACAGCGGGTAGATAAGTTGAAAGGGCCTATACTGTGCTTAGTTGGCCCTCCAGGGGTGGGTAAAACCTCACTGGGTGAATCTATTGCACGTGCAACAAATCGGACGTATGTGCGCATGGCGCTAGGCGGTGTTCGAGATGAAGCTGAAATTCGTGGACATCGTCGTACCTATATTGGTTCTATGCCAGGTAAGATTTTGCAAAGTCTTTCAAAAGTGAAAGTGCGTAATCCGTTATTTTTGCTCGATGAAATTGACAAAATGGCAACGGATTTCCGTGGTGATCCAGCATCAGCGTTACTTGAAGTCTTAGATCCTGAGCAAAACAATGCCTTTTCAGATCATTATTTAGAAGTTGATTTTGATCTATCTGATGTAATGTTTGTGGCGACGGCCAATAGCATGGATATTCCACCCGCATTGCTAGACAGAATGGAGGTTATTCGTCTAGGTGGATATACCGAAGATGAAAAAATTAATATCGCGATGCGTTATTTAATACCAAAACAAATTAAGCAAAATGGGCTTAAGAACGCTGAAATTGATATTTCAGAAGAAGCCGTGCGCGATATGATTCGTTATTATTCACGCGAGGCAGGTGTGCGTAATTTAGAGCGTGATATTTCTAAAGTATGCCGAAAAGTGGTGAAAGATGTTCTTCTCAAACCACGTAAATCAAAAGTGAAAGTAACGCCAAAAAATCTTGATGACTATTTAGGTGTTAAACGCTATAGCTACGGTAGTGCAGAAGAGAAAGATCAAATTGGTTGCGTTACTGGACTTGCATGGACGTCAGTTGGGGGTGAGCTGCTTACAATAGAAACTGCTGTGATCAATGGTAAAGGAAAATACTCGACCACAGGTAAGCTTGGCGACGTAATGAAGGAGTCTATTGCCGCAGCGGTGACTGTTGTTCGAAGTCGCGCGGATGTTTTAGGTATTAATGATGAGGCATTTCAAAATAGTGATATTCACGTTCACGTTCCGGAAGGTGCAACACCAAAAGATGGTCCAAGTGCGGGGATTGGAATGTGTACGGCGATTGTGTCTGCGCTAACGAAAATTCCGGTTCGAGCAAATGTGGCGATGACAGGTGAAATCACTTTGCGTGGTGAAGTATTAGCCATTGGTGGCCTCAAAGAAAAGCTGCTCGCAGCGCATCGTGGCGGCATTACAACGGTTATTATCCCAAAAGATAATGAAAAAGATTTAGTGGAAATTCCTGAAAATATTAAACAAAACTTAACGATTAAACCTGTGCGTTGGATTGATGAAGTTCTAGAAATTGCGTTGCAATATCAACCTGTTCCTCGTGAGCCGATTTTTGTAGAATCGATTGATAAATTGAAAACAGAGACAACCAAAAAAAGTCGTTCGCAAGTACGCGCACACTAAAAAACGGTGTAAGCCACAGAAATCAAAGTCTGTAACGGTTTTATTGCTTGACACTCAAAGGGTGCGTTGATATAAATATAACCGTTTCTGTGGCTTACACGCGCTGCGTGGAAACGAGTAATGACGGCATTTTGCTATCCTAGAATTTTAAAAATCACTTCCTTAGGGGGAAATAATGAACAAATCAGAATTGATCAGTGCAATTGCGGAATCTTCAGGTTTAACCAAAGCGGATTCTGGTCGCGCATTGGATGGCTTTATTGCAGCAGTCACACACGCATTAAGTGCAGGCGATACCGTTGCATTAGTGGGTTTTGGTACATATTCAGTTAAAGAAAGAGCAGAGCGTAAAGGACGTAATCCGCAGTCTGGCGAAGAAATTACAATTAAAGCGGCTAAAACACCAACATTTAAAGCTGGTAAATCTTTAAAAGATGCTGTAAACTAAGGATTCTTAAGTCGGGTGCTTAGCTCAGCTGGGAGAGCATCGCCCTTACAAGGCGAGGGTCGGGGGTTCGATCCCCTCAGCACCCACCAGACTTTGGAGCGGTAGTTCAG
>Ga0209358_10001710_pt1 | contig 17211 bp, 16 predicted proteins | sample LauGreFa1BDMLBSN_2_FD_187574 | JGI IMG/M metagenome (GOLD analysis project Ga0209358, IMG submission 187574) | Freshwater lake microbial communities from Lake Michigan, USA - Fa13.BD.MLB.SN (SPAdes) (version 2) | ecosystem: Environmental > Aquatic > Freshwater > Lake | place: Lake Michigan, USA... | reverse complement strand
GATTTCGTTCAAGTAAACCGCAGCTCTGTCATCAACCTCAATTGCATTCAAGACATTGACATGGCGCGTCAAATGATTAAAATGCCTTCTGCAGAAGTTAGCATTGGACGCAATTTCAAGGAATCTCTTTTAAATCGCCTAAACCTTATTTAAGGGCGAAAGATATTTCGCCCTTTTAACGTTTTTGTTTAAAAAGTTCGAATTGCGAAGGCACATTCCTCGTCGGCCAGAAATTGTTATTCAAATCCACATCCGCGGTTTCCAATAAAGGGTCTAATGAAATGTTGGTTACTTTCTTTCCGAATCGGAAAACTTTACTAGCTGTGGCTTCAGACATTTTCCAGATCTCAGCAGGGATGCGTTCAATTTGTTTCGTTCCATCTTCAAAAGTGAATTCGAAGATTACAGGCATAAGCAATCCACCAATATTCTCAACCGTAAGCTCGTAGAAGTAATTCGTTTCGCTCAAAAGCTTTTGCTCTTCTGGAGTCAAATTCTTCTTGTACTCTTCGTATTTCTTTTCGTCATCTGGAGTTACTTCATAGGGATTGTCGTTGTTGTATTTATCCCGGGTTAAAGGATTCTTATCTACAATTGGTACAATGCCTTCTTGTTTGTCGCGTGTTAATGAAATATCATCAGGCTGTGCATCTGCTTTCGCTTTCAGCAGGGCCTTTTCAACGTTTGGATCGTGTCCGTTGATGGTAAACTCACGAACACTTTTCAAATTCATGTCGCAATGCTCTGTGGTGTAAAACCATCCTCTCCAGAACCAATCCAAATCAACTCCACTCGCATCTTCCATAGTGCGGAAAAAGTCTTCAGGGGTAGGGTGCTTGAAGGCCCATCTTCTGCAATATTCTTTGAATGCGTAATCGAACAACTCTCTGCCCATGATGGTTTCGCGAAGAATGTTCAATCCTGTTGCAGGCTTTCCGTATGCGTTGTTTCCAAATTGATAAATGCTTTCAGAGTTCGTCATAATTGGAGACATCTTTGTTTTGTCGCCTTTCATGTAGTCCACAATATTTCTTGCTGGACCGCGACGAATAGGGAATTCACGATCCCATTCTTTTTCTGCCAAATATTCACAGAAGGTATTCAATCCTTCGTCCATCCAGGTCCATTGACGCTCGTCGCTGTTAATAATCATCGGGAAGAAGTTGTGTCCCACCTCGTGAATGATAACCGACAACATTCCCGTTTTAGTTCCTTCGCTGTAGGTACCATCTGCCTCTGGTCTCCCGCCATTGAAACAGATCATCGGATACTCCATGCCAATCCATTTCGCATGAACGCTAATGGCAACTGGATAAGGATAGTCTATCGTGTGAGCACTGTATGATTTCAACGTATGCGCCACAAGACGTGTACTGTATTGTTCCCAAAGGGGATTACCTTCTTTCGGATAAAAGCTCATAGCCATCGTATTCTTTCCGTTGATGTCAACCGATTGCGCATCCCAGATGAATTTTCTTGAGGTAGCAAAAGCGAAATCACGGACATTGTTTGCTTTGAACACCCATGTCTTCATGGCTTTCTCATGTCCTTTCTCACGCGCAATGGCTTCGTCTTGGGTGCAAATTATTACAGGGTCTTTGCTTATTTTGGTTTTGTTGTAACGCGCCATTTGTTCCGCAGACAAAACATCTTTCGGATTTTGTAAAAGACCCGAAGCGGCTACAATGTGGTCTGAAGGAACGGTTAGTGCAACTTCATAATTTCCGAAATCAAGGGTGAATTCTCCAGATCCCAAAAACTGTTTATGCTGCCAGCCGCTATAGTCCATATATGCAACTAAGCGCGGATAATATTGCGCAATGGTATACAAGTAATTCTTGTCTGTATCGAAATATTCATAACCGCTTCTTCCGCCTAAGCGCATACGATCGTTGATGTTGTAGTTCCAATTGATTTGGAAAGCATAGGTTTGTCCAGGTTGAATTGGCTTCGGCAAGTCAATACGCATCATCGTCTGATTCACAATATATGGCAAGTCTTTTCCTGCTACATCTGCTACTTTTTCTAGTTTGAAACCACCGTCAAACCAAGGATACAAATCAATAAGGTCGTTCGTCTGCATCTGATCGCTAATCTTCATCTGCTCAATCTTCGCGGTATTGTTGTCCTTTGAATAGATGTTCTGATCAAGCTGAATCCACAAGTAATACAATACATCCGGAGAGTTATTGTGATATGTAATGGTTTCTTCACCATGAATTTTTTGAATATCGTCGTCTAAACGAATCTTCATTTTATAATCAACTTGCTGCTGCCAATAGTCGGTTCCAGGTGCGCCGCTAGCGGTGCGATAAGTATTTGGAGTGGCCATTTCATCGGGACCCAATTGACGGAATTTATCGTTCCATGGATTCACCTGTGGTTGCGCAAAGGCATTGAAGAATGCAACAGACAAAACGGTTGCAGCGAAAATTTGACGAAGATTTAATTTCATAGCGGTGCTAAAATACGAAAGGAGAGGGGTTCACAAAGAAAGAAAATCTTCCAATTCAGAAGCAACTTTCAACGCTTTGTCGTGCGAGTAAATTTTATCTTGAAAGTGCGAAACAGCCTGTATTCCGCGCGTTGCATTCAACAACCACACTTCTTGTGATTGTTGAAGACTGGATAGTGAGCACACTTTTTCAGTTATTTTTTCTCCTTTTTGTTGAAGCATATCTTCCAAAGCTAGTTTCATCGTACTCAAAACACATCCACTTGAGAGGGGAGGAGTATAGAGCTGATCGTCTTCAATCCACACCAAAGAACTCCAGGTTCCTTCGGCAATTTCATTTTTTGTATTTGGAAGAAGACATTCGTTCCAATTGTTCCCCTTCGCTTCTATGGCCGCGAAGACATAGGGAAGTGCGTTCAGCGTTTTCAAATGGGAGAGGGCATTGGCATGCAAAACGGTTTGGGTGGAAAGACCAACTTCCTTCAACAAAGAAAAATAAGAACCGAATGATTGTTCGGTGACTTCAATCAAAAAAGAACAGTCGTTTTGAAGAGGGGTGTATCGTCCTTCGCTCGTTCTGAAAAAACTCACGCGAGCAATTCCAGATTCAATTTTATTTAACTGAAAGGTTTGTTCAATCAGCATTGCAATATTTGAAAATGAAAATATTGAAGTCTCGAACTTAAAAAGATTGTTCGAGGCTTCCATGCGTTGCAAATGATACTTGAAAAGTGGAATGCGGTTGTGCTCGAAGCGAATGGTTTCGAAGAATCCATCACCGTATCGAAAGGCGCGGTTGGTTCGAACATCGAGACGAAGTTCTTTTTCTTCAGTGAATATTCCGTTCCAACAAACCTGCATCTTAAAGCGCTTTGACGTATTCTAACAAATCACCGTTCTGCTTCATCTGAATTCCGCGAACGCCAGCAGCATTGGCGCATAACACATCGCGGTCGCGATCTCCAATCATAACACTGGCATCTTTTTCGAAATTGTATTTCGCGCAAGCGCGTTCTACCCACAAGCCTGCGGGCTTGCGTGAGAGCGAATTGCAGATATCTGGATGATGAATAGAGTAGAAGAATTCCAGAATTTCAACGTTGTTCTTTTTGCATTCCGATTGGAAGAATGCGTGAATGCGGTCGACCTCTTCTTTGGTGTATAGTCCACGAGAGATTCCTGCTTGATTGGTTACGACAACCAATTCGAATCCTTTGGAAACCGCTAGCTGTAAAGCTTCCATAACGGTTGGAAGAATAACGAATTCATCGAGCGAATAGGTGTAATCTCCAGGATCGTGGTTAATAACACCGTCTCTATCGAGGAACAAAGCTTTTCTCATGTTATACTTTTTTCAAGGTTCGAAGGGTAAGCACGAGTGCTACCAAAGTGAAGATTGCTCCGAGCATAAACGCTGCTCCAGGAAAACTCACAACCGCATGATCACTGGCGAAATAGGCGTAGGCCTGTGTCATAATAAGCGGACCCAAGAAGGCGGTAATGCTTACCATAGAAGAAAGAGCGCCTTGCATTTCGCCTTGCTCATTCAAGGGTAATTGATTGCTCATGTATCCTTGAAGCGAAGGCGTGGAGATGCCTCCAATGCAATAGGGGATTAGAATGATGTACATCATCCATCCGGCATTCGCGAACGAAAACAAGATTAAACCCACTGTTGCGAATGCCATTCCGATCACAATCGATTTCCTTGGTCCCCAAACCTTGCTCGTATACCGAATCAACCCGCCTTGGACCAAGGAGATGAGCACGCCCACCGCACCGAGCGAATATCCAACATCGGCGTTATCCCAATGGAATTGTGCCTTTCCAAAAAACGACCACGTGCTCTGAATGGCAAAGCCGCCAAGATATAAAAAGAAGAAGGCCACAATTAACCCCATAAATCCCTTGTACTGGCCTAAGCGTTTCAGGCTGGTAAACGGATTGGTTCTTTTCCAATCGAAACTTCTCCGATTTTCAACCGGATGAGATTCTGGAAGAATAAATACGCCGTAAACGAAATTCAACAAGGAAAGAATGGCGGCTGCATAAAACGGAATGCGTTCACCCAAATCTCCCAACAAGCCGCCAATAACTGGCCCGAGAATAAATCCCAATCCGAAAGCTGCTCCCAACATTCCAAAGTTCTGGGCACGCTTCTCGGGCGTCGAAACATCTGCAATGTAAGCTGTCGCCACCGTGAAACTCGCACCCATAATTCCACTTAAAATTCGACCAATAAAAAGAAGCGTAATATTCGGCGCAACGGCCATGAGCAAATAATCGAAGCCTAGACCCAATAAAGAAATTAAGATAATCGGACGCCTTCCGTAAGAGTCGCTCAATGCGCCCATCATCGGAGAAAAAAAGAATTGCATGAATGCGTATACTCCTATTAACCAGCCGCCCCAAGTGGCTGCTTCCGTAATGGTAGAGTGGGTAAGAGAGGCTATGAGATCGGGCAGCACGGGGATAATAATTCCCAATCCGATTACATCAATTAAGATGGTTATAAAAATGAATACCATTCCTGGCTGTCTCGCTTTCAACATATCGACTGCAAGATTACAACAGAACTATTTCATTCGTGCTGTCTTCAGGTAATTTCCAATGAATGCTTTTTCCGTAAATCCGAAATCGGCTACCGCCAAAAACACCATTTCCTCGTTACTCAAATTCTGCGACTGGTGCATTGCCCAGCGAGGTATATAAACAATACTTCCTGGTTGAACAGGAACTGTAACATCATCAATTAAGACTTGTCCACTTCCTTTGAAGAAAACAAATACCGTCTCGTGTGCATGCTTGTGTAATTCATTGTTCTTATTTGCAGATACTCGAACAATGCGAGGGTCAAGGACTTCCAAAGGAAAATCCAATCGCTCAACAAAAAAGTCGACATTTAATTTCTCAACTGTGTTTCTGTACAATTCCTTTCCGCTTGCTTTATCTATGTGCTTTTCGAATATAGCATCTTCTTCATCTGGAGCTAACGATGTCTTGAGCAAAATAGCATCCGTCAGGGGCTTCAAACGAAGAAACAAAACTTGCTCGTAGGTGAAATCCAACAACTCATACAAGGCCACATCTACTTCAATGTCTTTCTTTCCTTCCTCAAACAACGCGTTTACCTTCAACTCATCATCAGTCATTAACGCATGAAGAGCCCATTGTTTTTCTGTTGAATTCAATTCTGCAATGAAATCACGCCACTTGTCGGTATCGCTTCTTATCTTGAACGAACGGATGTATGCACCCAAACAGTCTTGAACAAAATACTTTTCCTCTTCATCAAAAAAATCGCTCTCGTAGGCTTGTATTAAAGGGTGCTTCATAATTATAATGCGTTCGTTTCCAGTTCTAATTTGGTCCAAAAATCAGCGCGAAGATCAAGCGCAGTTTCCATTCCTTTTCGAACAAGCTTTGCGTTTTCTTCACTCTGCGAAGCTAGTTCATTTGCTATGGCTAACAAGACTTTTCCGTGCTCATCATCAACTTCGGTGTGCAAGGGGAAGAAGACATAATCTTCAAGAATGAGCGATGTATGCGTGGAAATGGATTCTATAATTGGACGATAAACGTGCTTCACCACACTTTCCGTCCCCAATCCAATGGCGCCCACCGCTTCCGCTTCGGTGCAATTATCGAGATAATTCAAAAACGATGTTCGCCAGTTTAACACGGCTTCATTCAGTTTAAAATTGTAATTCGCACAGATTGCTTTTTTAAATTGTTGAAACAAGATCGGGTGGGGAATTCCAATTACCCAAGAATCGTCTATGCCCATGGCACGAATGGCTTGCAAATCATCTTCGTGCAATTGTCCTTTTTCTTCCGCGAGGTTTTCCAGTAAATGCGATTTGTGACTCGGGTTCGAGAGTTTGTCTATAACCGACTGAAGGTACTTGGGAAACCAAACGCTATAGCCTTCATATTGTGAAGCGAAATAGGCCAAGGCCTTTTCCATGTTTGAAAATTCGCCTTGAGATAATTTTTGTAGATAAGAATGATGAACAGCGTCGTGCTGTAATGCTATGTCTTCCATACTTTTGTTTGAGCGATGAATATAAATGCACATCCGTTAAACATTCTAATTCTTATTTTGTTAAAACATCATGAAAACAATTTACATCGTCGGATTACTTGTATTAGCGCTTTCTTCAGCAGCGGCATTGTCAATGCGCAGCAGATGGCAGAAACCTTCAAAACCAATAGGAACAAATAAAATGAGCTTTTACGATTTAACAGTTAACGCCATTGATGGCAATGTCATGAACATGGCCGATTACAAAGGAAAATATGTGTTGTGTGTGAACGTCGCCTCAAAATGCGGATACACCCCACAATACGAAGACCTTGAAAAATTATACGAGCAATACCAAGGGAAATTGGTAATCGTAGGATTCCCTTGTAACCAATTTCTTGGACAAGAGCCAGGAACTAGCGAAGAGATTGTTTCATTCTGCCAGAAAAATTACGGAGTTACTTTTCCATTAACAGAGAAAATCGATGTTAAAGGAAAGAATCAACACGGTATCTACCAGTGGTTAACGCAGAAGTCGTTAAACGGTGTTGCAGATGGAACAGTGAAGTGGAACTTCCACAAATTCTTAATCTCACCTGAAGGAGAATGGTTGGCTGAATTCCCATCGGGTGTTAAACCACTTGATGCAGAGTTAACCTCATTGATTAAATAAGATTACCCATGGTTTGGAATCAATTGAACTCGGTAGAGCAATGGAATGCCATGCTCGAATCGGAAGAGAAGTTTATTGTGTTCAAGCACAGCACACGCTGCAGCATAAGCACCACGGCACTTTCACGCTTTGAACGCGATTGGGATGCGACTTCTTCAGTGAAGCCTTATTACTTGGATCTTTTAGAGCATCGCAATATTTCAAATGCCATAGCGCAGGACACAGGAGTAGAGCACGAATCACCTCAAGCTATTCTGATTGAAAACGGAAAGGTGTTGAAGTCTGCCACTCATTTATCTATTTACGTTACCGATCTTCTAGAGGCTTAGTTCATGTCATACGTGCTAACCTACATTTCTGAAGGCGAGCATTTGAAGCAAGACTTTAAAATGCGTATCGACGATGCGCAGAAAATCGCGCGTTCACTCGTGGCATTCGCCAATACCTCGGGAGGAAGATTACTTATTGGAGTAAAGGACAATGGCAATGTTTGCGGTGTTCGTCCAGAAGAAGAGCTACATATGATCATTCGTAGCGCTGAAGAATTTTGTCAACCCCCTATACATTTCTCTCATTCCGTTTGGAGGGTAGAAGGAAAAGCCATTCTTGAAATTCAAGTTGAAGAGTCTTCTGTGAAGCCTCATCTGGCGAAAATAGAAGAAGGTTGGAAAGCCTTTGTTCGCGAGCATGATGTTACCCTTCCCGCTTCGAACGTATGGATTGCCATGCAAGAAGTTTCTTCCCAACAAGACTCGAATGAACTCTTTCAAATGTCGGAAAGGGAAGAGCAGCTCTTTTCATTGTTGAAACACCAGCCCTTTACGTTGAATCAATTGTCTCGAAAAGCGGGTACGCCAAGGCCTATCTTAATCCGAAAGCTAGCGAAACTCATGAAATGGGGAATCGTTGTGGAACAGATTGAGCAAGGAAAGGCTTTATATTTTCTGAAATAAAGAAGAGCGGGAAATTCCCGCTCTTCTCACCTTAACTGCAATCTAAATCCCCTACTGGAAGAGACTAGTTCTTAATGAAATTGAAGTGGCTTCCGCTTTCTGTAACTACAGAGTACATTCCTGAAGTGAAAGCGTTTGTTGAAATGGTATTTAAATTGTTATTTAAAAGACCACTTGCAACCAATTGTCCTGAAACATTATAGATTGAATAGCTCTCAGCAGATGCTGATTTTCTCTCGATAGTTAATACGTCAGTACAAGGATTAGGATAAGCCTGAACCGAAGAGTTCAAAATATCGTTTACTGATGCTGGTGGTAAAAGAACTGCGTCAATTACGTGAACAATTCCATTCCAAGTTCTCAAATCAGCCGCAACAATGTTTGCATTGTTAATCATTGCACCACCCATTCCTAGAGTAATCGTGGTATTGTCACCTTGCAACATTGTAACGTCTTGACCGTCTGAAAGATCAGTTGATGCTACTACAGAGCCTACAACATGATAAAGCAAAACATCTGTCAAAGCTGTTGGATTAGCAATCAACGACTCAATTGTTCCAGCAGGTAAAGCACCGAATGCTGCGTCGGTTGGAGCAAACACAGTATAGAAATAATCGTTTTGCAATGTTCCATCTAATCCAGCAGCAAGAACACCAGTCTCAAGGATGGTATGAACAGGAGAACCTTGAATTATATCCCAAACGTTGTTCGCTATAATACCAGGTGCAATCACAGCATCTAAAACGTGCACTACGCCGTTGTCGGTTACAATGTCAGCAACGATTACTTGCGCTTGATTGATAAATACAGCTCCATTTACAATAGAAACAGTGATATCAACTCCAGAAAGTGTTGTAATGAACTGACCATCTGATAGATCTGTAGAAAGCGCTACAGATGGAACTACGTGGTAAGTTAATATGTAAGTCAATGCACCATTCGGATCAGCTAAAAGTGCATCAATGATTGGCTGTGGTACCAAAGCGAAAGCCGCGTCGGTTGGAGCGAATACAGTGAAAGCACCTGGGCTATCCAATGCACCGTCTAGTTCTGCAAGTCCAACTACTGCTTCTAATGTAGTATGGTCAGGTGAGCTTTGTATCACATCCCAGACAGTGTATAGCGGCGGTGCTGCAGGAATTAATACCTCGTTCACTACGTGAACAACTCCATTTGAAGCTGCAATGTCAGCAACAATAACTTGGCTTGTTCCATTAATGAAAACACCGTTATTGATAGACACAGTAATGTCTGAACCGTTGTACATAGTGATAACCTGCCCATCAGAAAGATCGGTTGACAATGCAGCACCTCCACCATAGACATGGTACAACAAGATGTCTGTCAAAGCAGGAATGTCATTCAATAAAGCAGCAACGGTTCCCGCTGGAAGCGCATTGAATGCCTCATCTGTTGGCGCAAAAACGGTAATAGGATCAAGCGTGTTAAGCGCTCCGTCTAGACCAGCAGCAAGAACTGCAGCTTCGAGCGTGTTGTGGTTTGGCGAGTTTTGAATAATTTCAAATGCCGTTTGTGCTTGCGATAGGCCGAAGCTTAAGGCTAACGAGAGAGAAAGTAATACTTTTTTCATTTTGTTTAAAGTTATGTTCAAAAGGTTAAACAAGGGTTATTCGCCAATGTTCATTCTTAACTTACTTTTTTTTAAAAAAAATGAAAATTATTTTGATTTTTACATTTTACCCGTAAGAATGTTAAATATATACTTTGTTGAAAGAAACGTTCAATACATGACATTTGTCAGTACTTTTTCTGACGCTTGCGGTTTTCTTAAGCATGCGCCTCCAATAGATTTGTACTGCCCATGGAAAATAGATTTGCCTCGATTTGGAATCATGTTAATGAAGGAATATTAATCTCCGATAGATCTGGTAAGATTGTACTTGCCAATCCGCGTTGTGCAGCTTTATTCGGCTATTCCGAAGAAGAAATGCTCAACATTGATGTTGATCAGTTAATACCAGATGCGGCTCGTTCAAGGCACAAAGAGCACAGAGAGAATTACAACGAAAAACCTACGAGTCGTTTCATGGGTCAGCACATGACTCTTTACGGACTGAAAAAAGATAGTTCTATTTTTCCTGTAGAAATTTCATTAAGTCACTACAGCTCTCATGGAGAAACGTTCGTCATTGCTTTCGTAATAGATGTTACCGAACGCATAAAATTCCAAGAAGATCTTCAAACCATGAATAAGCAGTTGCTTACGCTGAATGAAAATCTCGAGCGGAAAGTAAAAGAGCGAACCTTGGTTTTGCAAGAAGCCTTGAACGATTTGGAAAAGAGTCAAACGGAATTACGCGATACATTATTGAAGGAAAAAGAGCTGCACGAAATGAAGTCGCGATTCGTAACTATGGCCTCTCACGAATTCAGAACACCGCTTACAACAATTCTTTCAAGCGTTTCACTTATTTCGAAATATGTGAAAGAAAATGAGCAAGTGCATCGCGATAAACACATTCAACGCATTAAGAATTCAGTTTTTTCATTGACGGAAATCTTAAACGATGTCCTTTCATTGGGTAAACTCGACGAGGGTAAAGTAGTGGCTCAATTGGAAGAAATTAATTTGTGCGAAATACTGCAAGCGGCAGTCAATGACATGGATTTAATTTTAAAGCCGAATCAGAAAATTGAAGTTCACTGCCAGAAGAATCAAAAAGTCAAAGCTGACATAATCTTATTGCAACGAGTTCTTGTGAATCTACTTTCCAACGCCATTAAGTTTTCTTTCGATGAGACCAATATTTCAATTGAGGTGATACGCAACTCCGAATTAAACGAAGTTCAAGTCAATATTGCAAATCAAGGAATTGGTATTCCTGATTCGGAGAAGGATAAACTCTTCGATCGATTTTATCGTGCCAATAACGCCTCGAATATTCAAGGAACAGGTTTAGGATTAAGCATTGTTAAGCGTTGTCTCGAACTTATTAACGCCTCGGTTTCCTTCACGAGCATAGAAAATTCAACAACAACATTCACCATTCATTTACCCCTAGAATCATGAGCGAAAAAATATTAGTGATAGAAGACAACACAGAAATGCGCGAGAACATCTGCGAAATCTTAAGCATGTCTGGCTATACCGTTATCGATGCCGAAAATGGAAAGGTGGGGGTAGAGCTTGCTTTGGCAGAACTTCCAAACCTTATTCTTTGCGACATTATGATGCCGCAACTCGATGGGTACAGCGTGTTGAACCGTTTATCGAAGGAAGAGTCTACTGCAGCAATTCCATTTATTTTTCTTACGGCAAAGGCAGATCGTTCCGACATGCGCAAGGCCATGGACTTAGGCGCCGACGATTACATTACCAAACCTTTCGACGATTTAGATTTGATTAGCGCTGTGAAAAGTCGCTTAGACAAAGCCAGACGTGTGAGTGTTGCATCTACAAAGGAACCGTTGCACGGTATTGAGCATCTCTTGAACGAGGTGAAAGAACTTTCGGACATTACCAAGGTCAGCGATAGCGCAATAACAAAAAAATACAAAAAGAAAGAGCTCATTTTCGCTGAAGGCGACGATGCTATGGGCGTTTATTTCTTGAAGTCTGGCAAGGTGAAGGCCTATATGAGCCATGAAATTGGCAAAGACTTAATTATTCAACTCGTTCATGAAAATGAATTCTTCGGATTTCTTCCTTTACTTCAACACGGCAAGCACAGCGCTTCTGCAGAGGTTTTAGAAGACGCTGAAATTGTATTCTATCCGAAATCTGACTTCTACAAACTCATCGACGGAAGCTTCGAAGTATTGAAGGAGGTTGTTTCCTTGTTAAGCAACAAAGTGAAAGAAGAACAAGAGCGCTTAATGAAATTAGCATACTCTAGTGTTCGCAAACGTACCGCTGAAGCGTTGCTTCACTTAAAAGAACGATACGAAAAAGACCACAACAAACCTTTCACCATGGCCATTGCCCGCGACGACCTCGCTCGAATTGTTGGTACCGCCACTGAGTCACTTATTCGTACACTCAGCGACTTCAAACAAGAAGGCCTAATCACCATCGATGGCTCTCGCATTACGATTGTTGAAGAATTGAAGTTGTTGAATCTAAGAGGTTAAAAAGAAAGCGTCATCCTCAGATTAATCCTTCTTCCAGTCAAATAAGTTGGAATACCATATTGTCTTCCATTCACATCTTCAATCCATTGGTGATTAATGATGTTGTTCACGCCCATAAGGTTGAAGATTTCGAGGGCTATGTTTCCTGAGTCGAAGAACTTGTTTTTGTGTTTCACAAACATGTCGCGCGACAATCCAAGGTCTGCACGCAAATAAGCACGTGTGCGGAAAATGTCGTTGTAGCGCTGCTGGTCTGGAATACCGTAGGGTAATCCTGTTGCGAAGTAAAAATTCAACATAACCTTATACTCTTCGTGATTCGGCATTTCGTCGAGGAAGAGAAGGGAAACACTTATGCGCTGGTCGGTAGGACGAGGAACGTATCCGGGATACTGCGTAATGGAATCTACAGCAACATTGTTCAAGGTATATCCGTTGTAAATCGTGTCGCCATCACTGTTCAAATAAATATTGTACGAGTCGTTGTTAATGTCCTCCATGGTTTTCAAGTAAGACATACGAAACCACGACTGCACACCTTGAATGAATTCACCATTCACCATGACATCTGTTCCATAGGCATAACCTTTTGCACTGTTCACCGCGAAGTAACGCTGACGCACATTCTCCAATTCGTATGGAATAATGTTGTCCATCTTTTTGAAGTACAATTCGGTTACCAACTTAAACGGACGTCCCCATGAATTGAAAACATAGTCAGCACCAAGAACATAATGTATGCTTTTCTGCGCTCGTATATTCGGGTTTACCTGTCCATCGAATCCGCGCATTTCACGATAGAATGGAGGCTGGTAATAGTATCCCGCAGCTCCGCGAATAATGATATCTTTTCTTAACGAATCCAATTTCCCACTCTCATTCAATCGTTGTTTAATCCAAGTTGGATTGTAGGCAATGTTCACCCTTGGACTAATAACTGTCTGATCGTTGAACGTCCAATGATTGGCACGAAGTCCTGCTGTTGCCGTAAACGTTGCTCCGTTCTTCATAGAATGTCTCCACGTGTCCTGCACAAAAGCATTCACGCGGTTGCTAGTAATCTGATTGTTCGCTTTAACGCGATCTTGAATAGGAATAAACTGATTCCCTTGTGCATTCGGATTGGTATAGGCAATAGAGTCCCTTGGGTGCTGGGTGGCATAGCCGGAAGAGTCTATTAATGTCCATTCGCTAAGGACATCATTAATGTGTTCAATGTTCGCGTCCATTCCCCATTCCAGAAGATGGTGCTGCTTCACGTAGTCTACAAATCCTTTGTGAGCAACTTGATATACTTGGGCATTTAAGTTATTTCTTGCGTGTTCTAGAAAAGCGCCAACGCCGCGATTGGTTAACACACTTCCGAATTTGTCGGATCCTAAGTCGCGATCTAACTCATCTAAGCGATAAGCGCCTAACACATCAAACTTCTCGCTTTCATCTGTATTGAAAGCGCTAAAAGTCAATCTCAATTGCGAATGTTCATTCGGATTGTATCGGGTAGAAAACGCTCCGAAATAGGTGTCGTACTTCGAAATTTCTTGCCCTTCAAAATAAACAGTCAAACGCAACGCTTCGTTAATACTTCCCACATCGGTTTGTCTCGTTTGTGGAATGAAGTTGTAGCGGTTGCTGGAATAGTTTCCTAAAAAGCTGAATTCCCAAGGACCATATTTCGTCTTCGGACGATAGGTTAAATAGGTTTGAAAATCATTGAAGCGAGGCTTGTAATCACCAGAGACATCTAATGAATTCAAAACGTACGAATAATTTTTATATCGAAATCCAGAATTATGCGTGAAGGTTCCCTTCTTATTGCATCCGCCCAATTGCAGTTGTGTTCCCAATAGTCCCGCTTGAAAACTACCACCAAGACTATCTGGACGTGCATACTGAATGTCTAATACAGACGACATTTTATCGCCATATTTCGCTTGGAATCCGCCAGCTGAGAAGTTGATGGAGCTCACCATATCTGGATTCGGAAAACTCATTCCTTCTTGTTGACCGCTTCGAACCAAAAAGGGGCGATAGACCTGAATGTCGTTCACATAAATCAAATTCTCGTCGAAACTTCCTCCGCGAACGCTGTAGCTCGAGCTCAACTCTGAAGGCATATTTACCGCGGCTTGAATGAGGTATCCTTCAATACCCTGATTCATTACAGGAAGTTTGGTTGGAAGTTTCAATTCAATTTCGCGGAAGCCTCCTTCGCGTTTCCCTTTATCGAAAATTTCAAATGTCGTTGTTGTCAATGAATTATCCAGAAGTACTTCAATCTCTTTTACATCGCCGTTATTCAAATAGAACTGATTCTGAACAGGCGCATCGCCCAAACCTTTGAAGAGAATGGTTAAGGTTGTTTCCGATTTCACCACCAAAGAGAAATTTCCTCGATTGTCAGAGGAGGTTCCAACGGTTGGAAATTCTTTACAGGTAATTATCACTCCTGGAACCGATTCGCCAGAGCTGTTTTTAATAGTCCCACGAATGGTTGCTGATTGCGAAAAGGCGAATGACGAAACAAAAATTAGTAATAAAAATAAAATTCCTTTCCGCATTTTTCTTACTGTTGAGAATCTAGATCACCACTCTTCAATGAACGCATGAAGTTACCCCAAGCGTCTTTGCTCAATAAATTTCCACCCGAATAAAATCCGTTGGTATATCTGTTTTGAATTTGTGAAGAGGCTGAACGATAAGACTGCGCGCTGAAGTCAAGCATTCCATCGTAGTTCACAATATCCTTTCCCTCACGATGAAAGGAAACGTATTCATCTCCGGGTAAATCGAGCGAAAGAATTTCCGCTCTTAATCGAGTTCGAGAGGGGTAAGGCAGAATGTAAGCTGTTGGAAGCATGTAATTTTCCATGCTCATGACTTGAACCATGGAGAGCTGATTTTCTTTCGAGTCAGCAGGAATAACAAAAAAAGAATCTTTCAAACCGGTGCACGAGAAGAAAAGTGTATCCCCAACCATGACTGGTAAAGTGAAATATCCGTCGCGACCTGAGTATGTCCCTCTGCGATCTTTCGCTCTGTAGATGGCTACGAATCCTGCAGGAAAAAGAGAGTCGCTAATCAATACAACACCCGAAACCTGAACAACCTTAGGCGGCAATTGCGCATCAGCAGAGTTGAGGCCTACAAAAAGTATGGATAATATAACAAGTAAAAGTCTTCCTTTCATTGCACCAAAGATAGTCAGTTGTAATTCGTCAATCCGAACTCTTATTAAAGAAAATTATTGCCCAAAGGCTTTCAAGTCTTTACTTTGCATTCTGAATTATGAGCACACCCATTGGAATACCGAAAGGAACAAGAGACTTTGCGCCAGATGTTATGCGCAAACGCAATTACTTATTTGGTGTAATCCGCACCGCATTTGAGAAGTACGGATTCCAGCCGTTGGAAACACCTTCCATGGAGAACCTTTCAACCTTAACTGGTAAGTATGGTGAAGAGGGTGATCAGCTTATTTTCAAAATCTTGAATAATGGCGATTTCTTGAAAGACGTCGATTCAGATAAACTTTCGGACTCGCGAAAACTCTCTTTTGAAATCTGTGATCGTGCACTTCGTTACGACTTAACAGTTCCATTCGCGCGCTTTGTGGCAATGAATAGAAATACCGTAGTATTGCCTTTTCGTCGATATCAAATTCAGCCGGTATGGCGCGCAGACCGCCCGCAGCGCGGACGATTCAGAGAATTCTATCAGTGCGATGCCGATGTTGTTGGAACAGATAGTTTATGGGTGGAAGTGGAACTGGTTCAACTCTTCGACGAAGTTCTCTCGAATTTAAATCTCCCCGGATTTTCAATTGTCATTAACAATCGAAAGATTCTTGCCGGAATTGCGGAAGCAACCGGAGTGGCTGACAAGTTCATGGGATTGACTGTTGTTCTAGACAAGTGGGATAAGATAGGTGAGGAAGCCGTTCAGAAAGAATTGAATGAAATGGGAATTCCCGATGAGACGTTCCAAACTTTCAAATCGTTGAACGCTCTTTCAGACTTCAACGAAAAAATGAATTTCTTGAAATCTGTTTTAGGAAATTCTGAAACAGGATTGAAGGGAATAGAAGAAATGACCTTTGTGTGGAATGAAGTAGAGAAGGCAGGTTTGAATAAAGGTGAACTTGTATTCGATGTTTCGTTAGCACGTGGTTTGAATTACTACACCGGAGCCATTTTCGAAGTGAAAGCGAAAGGCATTCAAATGGGAAGTATATGCGGTGGTGGACGATACGATGATTTAACGGGAAATTTCGGATGGAAGGGCGTTTCAGGAGTAGGGATCTCTTTTGGTGCCGATCGTATTTTCGAAGTTCTTTCAGAATTGAACTTATTTCCTGAATCTGCAACCTCTGGAACGAAAGTGCTTCTGGTTCAATTCGGTGGTGAAACTACATCGGCTGCGTTTCATTTGCTGAAACAAATTCGAAACGCGGGTATTTCATGTGAGATGTATCCGGAAGAGGCGAAGTTGAAGAAGCAATTCAAATACGCCGACGATAACAAAATTCCTTTTGTTGTTGTGGTGGGTGAAGATGAAGTAAAGTCGGGCATGTGGCAAATGCGGAACATGACTACTGGAGATCAACAAGCGTTAACAACAGATCAGCTGATCGGATCCTTGTCTTCGTGAGGTTCGATGTGCGTTAGGACATCATAAACTTGCGGGAACTTTTCTTTGATTCGATCTACAACCTTATGGGCAATGGCGTGTCCTTCATAGACACTTTGGTTTCCGTCTAGACCAATGTGAATGTCTACGAACCATTCGAATCCCATCTTCCTTACAAAGCAAGCATTAATGCGAATTACCCCATCTACCTGCATAGCGGTATTTCGAATTTCATTTACAATCTCCTCCGGCTGTGCCTCGTCCATTAATTCAGAGATAGCTGTTTTCCCAACTTTAAACGATTGTTGTAATATAAAGTAAGCCGCAAGAAGAGAAGCCCAATCGTCTGCTGCTGCATAGCCTTCTCCAGCAACCAACGAGATCA
>Ga0209358_10001708_pt1 | contig 17218 bp, 21 predicted proteins | sample LauGreFa1BDMLBSN_2_FD_187574 | JGI IMG/M metagenome (GOLD analysis project Ga0209358, IMG submission 187574) | Freshwater lake microbial communities from Lake Michigan, USA - Fa13.BD.MLB.SN (SPAdes) (version 2) | ecosystem: Environmental > Aquatic > Freshwater > Lake | place: Lake Michigan, USA... | reverse complement strand
ATCGTTTGTTAATATAATTCTTGAAACTTGTGTGTAAGTAAGTTTTGAAAATATTTTGTAGGCCAAAGGAATATTTTGTTTGGCGAGCCCAACCCATTTTTTTATTTGATGATGAAAGTTTGTGTCCGTATATTCTATTTCAAATAAAGACAATGCTACATCGACGCACATTTCTGCAAAAACTTTTTGATCAATGCTTTGCGTTTCGATATGCATCAAAGAAACACAGGCCACATATAGACATAAAGTTTCAAGCGAAAGCTCGAATAGACTGGACCGACCAGCGTATACTTTCGTCGCTATTCCGTTTTGAAGTTTTTTACTAACGATATGGTTATAAATAGTCGGAATTTTTGTATCTAAAGTCTTTTTAACTTGTTTTTTCATCCATTCGTATTCTGTCTCTTCAAAACTATTAGCGCTATATATTATCATCGTTTTCGCATTTATGTCAAAACGATCAAAGCTCTCATTAGCCAAAACGAAACAAACACAACCCAAAAGTTGAAGATCGCTCTTTTTTATAAATACACGGTTTAAATATAAATCTGTAAGTTTAACAGCCAAAAAGTATATTTCCAATGACATTTTTAATTCGTCTGTCAACTCAACGAGCCATTCAAACAATATTGCTCTCATTTTCGGGGTTATTTCTGGTTGGGACGCGTTCCAGGGGGAGAAAGTATATTTTTCCATTTTCTTTTCGTATTTGTATTTGAAAAGACTTGAAGCAATAACTTCTCTTGTTATTTTTATTCCCGTCAATGCTTTCAGTTCCGTTTTTGTCATGTTTAACAAAACTTCCAGCATGGCAGGCTTTGGAAGACATGAGAAATTATCGAACATTTCCATGAATACTAGTTTTTCCCTATTTGTAGAGAAAAAATCAGTTTTTCGAGATTTCCAAATCAATCTGTGGGAGGCTTCATTTTTTTACAGGAAGGAAGGTCACCATTACCGTGGCGATAAAGATACAGCAAAGTTGAATTATATGCGCGAACGTCTAAAAGACCCCCCTTTTTGACTAAAACGCGTTTGAGTATTTTTTCCTTTTCTGGAATTGTTTTCTTTTTCATCTTTTTTACAAGTTCATCTGTATTTGTTATTCCAACCTTTTTAAATTTCTTTTCATGTTTTTCTCCAACATACTTTATTTTTTGAAGGGAATTGGCTGGTAGTTTCTTGTCGCGCTCTATATAAATACCAACTCCTATTCCAGCTTTCAAACAAGCCGCTCTTGTACCTTTTCCGCTATAATAAGCATCATTTTTGGCACCTTTTGGAGGTTTATCATCGTTTCCGCAATATGGTCTAAAAGTGTAACACAATGTTTCATCAAATTTAGATTTTTTTGACTTCATTAAAAACATAAAACATAATTTGTATTTGTTCAAACGGCTACTTGTGCCTTTTCTACTATTTGCAAGATAGACAATCATTAATCATATAGAAAAACTCAATAAAAGAGTCAGGGAACTCTTCGTATGCGTGAAGACGCGGCATATCTATTTCTTTTCTATAAAAACAAACAGAACACCGTCCGTTTTGGACTTGATCAGAATAGCAAGAAATGCATATTTTTTGAAAAGGGATTTGAACTGAATTCGATAAAATATTATGTACATCGTAATTACCAGCATTTGTTTCGCCGATAAAATGGTTGCAATCGCTTTGACAGTCTATACATGAAATACTGCGACGATAGTAAGTGTGAACTTTTCTTCCAAAAATAAAAAATTCATTTCTAATCGGAGAACAACAAGGAAAGCTAAAAAAATAAAGATATTTATGGGTTTGATTGTAATATTCAAGAGTTTCCCAAAAAATATCGCTGTTGGTGTCGACAAATAGAAATTCTCCGACTTGGGCTTTTGTAATGACAACTCCTTCGAGAATCCAAAGCTCGGCGTATACCATTTTCATTTCTTTTCTATGAAAAGAAACTCCTTTCAGTTTTTCCCTGCAAAAGCATTTTTTGTAGAAAGGGTATAACTTTAAATGCAAAAAAGCCTCTCGTTTTGAGAGGCTTAACACTTTCTTTTCACAAATCTAAACATTATTCGGGACATCCATTTTCTCTCAACCATCTCAGAACTTCAAGATGGCCGTGTGTATCAGCCAATGCACACGTACGCTCATCCCAAGGACAATCATTTTCTCTCGCCCAGCGTAGCACTTCAAGATGACCATTTTTAGCAGCGTATGCACACGTACGCTCATCCCAAGGACAACCATTTTTTCTTGCCCATTGCAGAACTTCAAGATGTCCGCTTTCGGCCGCATACGCACAGGTACAACTATGCCAGGGACACCCGTTTTTTCTCAACCATTGCAGAACTTCAAGATGGCCGTTTAAAGCAGCATATGCACACGTGTCGCTATCCCAAGGACACCCGTTTTCTCTCGCCCACTTCAGCACTTCAAGATGACCGTGTAAAGTAGCATATGAAGTGGTGAAAATATCCCAGCGACACCCATTTTTTCTTGCCCAAATCAGCACTTCGAGATGACCATTTTTGGCAGCTTGTGAACATGTGAAGCTATTCCAAGAACAACCATTTTTCCTCAACCATTGAAGCACGTTGAGATGACCGTTTCCAGCAGCCTCTTCAGCAAATTGGGTTTGATCTTGAACCGGTATTGGAGCTTCGACACCGAGAGCGTAAAAAAGCAAGTACCGGTCCATTTTCGAAAGGTAAGTGTAGAAGATTGACTGCCTGACGTCTCGGTTCGGGAATATTCTGTGCATGGTGTTTTGATCAACGATCAAAAGTTTATTAGCTTACTGAGATTTTTTTCAGTTTTTCAGTTAAACAATGATTTTAGTCTCAAATTTCCACAATAAAAAAAATGCCCTCGCGAAAAGTTTCGCGAGGGCTGTTTTTAGAAATTTTTATTTTATTTTCGAATCTTTCGAAAACATATTTTAAGCCAAAAACGCAACTTTACAGGGTTTTTCTGTCTTTTTTTCATATCTCTTTTTTGTGTCCCTCGTCGGACATTTGAAATTATCTTTTGTCCAACAGCATCTCTTGCAACGTTGGCAAGTTTCACAAAATGGTTCTTTGATCCACGGTTTTGCGAGCTCTTTGATATGCCGTCCGCAACAACTTGTGTAATCCATTTCAAATCCACACATACATTCTAATATCCTATCTGAATTTTTCAGTTTTTCGAAAACAAGTTAAGCCCTCTGAAAATTTCAGAGGGCTTATTTTTATATTTTTTTATGTGTTCACTCAAATTTCAACACGAAATCAATCATTGACACAACAACATTCTGCTGATGCCGATCAGCACATCCGTTGCAATACCCTCCTTCGAAAACTCGAGTTTTGCAACTTTTGCACGAGTACTCCTCGTCGGTCCAGGGATTGTAAACAGGCCCCATCTTGTTCCAAATTTCTGCAACGAACCAAAAACTTGGGGGGCACAAATCCATGTGCTCCATGTGCTGACAGAATCTGAGAAGCTCCGTAAACCCCGTCTTGGTTCCTCCAGATCCCTCAAAGAGATCTTTGGCACGGATGAAAACGTCGGAAGGGTCAGTAGGGTTCTTCAAAAGCCTCTGAACGTGAACAGGCATCCAAGCTGGCGCGTTATACTTTGCAGTAAAAGACATCTCGTTGTTTTGTCGTAAGACGAAAGTTTTTGTGGTTTTGGAAAAAATTTTCAGTTTTTCGGTCAGCACGAAAAAAAGTAAGTTGAAAAAGTTAAAGTTGAAAAAACTGATTTTGATCTCGATCAAAAACGTAAAAACGTAAAACTGAAAATATTTGCGAAATCCGAATTTTTCGCAAATCATTATCTGATCATGATCGGAATGAACTCTTTTTTGGAACAAAATTTGGCAGAAGTCGGCTTTGAAAAAGATATGCTCGAACGCCTTTTAAACGGGAAGACCGATAAAAAATTTACTTTAGGCGTTCTTTTAAGGATAAAAAGCCGTTGGGACCTTACAAAATTGGTCATCGACGGAACAGAAAATATCAACGGGGTGTGCGATAATTTTGGCTACACGCCTCTCATTGTCGCTGTTACAGAAGGACACGAGCGAGCAATTGAATATTTGCTAAAAAAAGGAGCTCAAGTTAATTGCGAAAATGTTAGGGGAGAAACACCTCTCCATTTCGTGCCTAATTTAAAAATTGCAGCTATGCTACTTGTTGCAGGAGCAAATCCAAGAGCCCTAGATTCTAAAGGAAAAACACCTATAGATAACGCACGATATTTGCCACACTTGGTTGCTCTTATGTTATCTTTTTGAAATGCAAAAAAACCTCTCATTACGAGAGGTTTTGAGGCCAAAGCTTTGAATTTTTTGTGTTTTTTGTTTCTTGTTTTTTAGTTTTTCATATATTTCAATGCTCTTTCGTCGTTCGAGTCAAACTCGTATTCTTCGTGAAGTTTCCACTCGCGAAGTCTGGTGTCGACAGGAGTTTTGTATAGCACAAAAAATACCTTGTCGTATCCAATGACGAATCTGTACCCTTTTCGATCGTAAGCCTCAACGAATTTTGCGATGAATGCTTTTGCGCTTTCCATGTCGATTTCACCCAACTTTTGGAAGACTTGTCCTGCGTCGGAAAGGATATCGTGTTCTCTGGGTTCAAACACGTTGAAGGATATTATTCCTTGACGTTCGTACTCTTTCAAGTTGCGGACAAACTGGAACATACGTCCCGCAACTTTTCTGTATTTTCTGCAGCATCGAGGCAATCTGCGTACGGTGAACAAGATACTGTATGCGAAGGGACCGCTGAGCTCGAGAAAATCATAGATGGCAATGCTCCACGCCGCGAGAAGAGAGTAATTAAAGTTCTCGTTGGAAATTTTTTGATCTTCGAGTGTCCAGTTCAACTTCCTGAACCTCTTTGAGGTTTGGGAAATTGCGAGACGGGTTTCAAAGTCGAGAAACCTTCTTGCGCACATGGAGAGAATCCACAAAACGAGTTCGGTGTTCATTTTGCGTATTTTGACCAAAGTCGAAATTTTTCAGATTTCCGATGAAAAATTTCAGTTTTTTTGATCGACGACAAAAAGTTGAAGTTGAAATTTGTTCAGAAAAATACGAACGAAAGTTTGTTCGTAACGTTTATTCGTAACATTAAACTTTATTTTTAGATTTTGTCGATTTCTTTGACTTTTTCTGTAAATCCTCCAATATTCCTTTGCAATGATCTTCTAAAAGACTCTAAAAGTAGAATTTAACTCTTCATTTGTTATATTTATTTGGACTTGCCAGCTGACAAACTATTAATAGTATTTTCATCTTCATTAAAATAATCATACCAAATATCTTGAAGATCTTCAAACCCCGAGTTTAGGGTGAAAAGTAAAAGTTCCTTTTCATCATCATTAACTTCTAAATTTTCAACATATATATCGTAAGCGTCTAACAAAAAACTATCATCAGCGTTGTGTTGGTTTTGCATCGCTTGAAGTTTTTCTTGTTCCATTACCTCTAGAAGCGAGTCTATGTGTTTAAAGAATTATTTTTAAAATAATAAAATGGAAAGTAATTCCGATCGTGATCAAAAGTAAAATTTAAATTTTCAAAACGAAAACGGTTTTATCCAAATTTACAAAGAAAATTACGTTTCAACGACCCTATATGGCGATCGCCTGAAAACCTTTGTTTTTGTCACTGGAGAAAAATCTTATCTTCAAAAGACTGGACTTTTAAATACTGATTGTTACCAAAGACCAAGCCAAAACAGGTGGATTAACGTCCTAGAAACATATGAGATTTCGTTTGAAAATGTCAAAACTGTATTTCAACATGCAAAAGACAAGATTTTAGACGCTAATATTTCCAATGCTTCACTCGAAATAATTGGAGACAACGGAACTTTGTTTTCTATACCTGTGAACCCCGATATTCCGACTTTGAGAGAGCAAATTGTTTTGTCTGGTTCTAAAGTATGGTTGGAAAAGCACAACTTGGAATTTTTTAAAGTTTTACCACACCATGTAAAGAACTGGTTTGCCGTTACCGTAAGTCCAGTTTCTATCTGCGGCTGGGTTTGGATTCGCTAAATCTCTGGTGGCATAACCCCAGTGATTACCGTGAACAAGAGGATTCCAGAGAGACATATTGACATCATTTTTAGGTTTGAAATATCTTAGTGCATTTTGGGAATCTTCGTAACGGAGACAAGCTAAAATAATTCTTGTTCCGATTATGTCAGAAACAAGTATATCTGATTTAGTTGGCATGACTAAATTTGAATCTATTGAAATAAATTTTATTTTTGTTCCTATTTTTAAATTTGAAACGGGAAATTTAGTATCCACCCAGAGACATTTGGAGCCTGACATGGTTGTTGGAATAAAATCGTAATTTATAGAGTATATTGGAGTAGCCTTCATTATTTAAGAAAACTTTATTTTTTTTAGAAAATAAGAACAATATGCAGTTCATTATCGACGACATCGAACAAGAGGAAAATATTTTATCTGACGTCGCTCTTGCTATTATTTGGGTTTGTATTTTACCCGTTGCCATTTATTCTTATTTTTGAAAACCAAAAATAAATTATTTAGATCTAAAACATATTTAATATTTCATTGAAGACGATCTAAACATTCTTTGAAAGTCCTATAAACAGCATCGCTTTCTTTCTGAATTTTTACTGGTTTTCTAGTTACATCTTCTTCTAGTAATTCAGCAAGTTTAGTTTTCGGGCTTTCTTTTTTGGTTTTTAGCGTTTTTCGTGACGTTTTGGGAGAAGTTTTTCTCGACATTTTGGGCGAAACAGGTTTCTTTTCTTCTGATCTTTTTACGGGTCTTTTGGGAGAAACTGCAGACTTTTTATAGTCTTTAATTTTTCCGCCCAATATTTTTTGCAAATCTAAAATTACCTTTTTGTTTCCTACAATTGTTCGCCCGTCTACTACGAGCTCACTGTTTGCTCCATCAACCCCGCGTCTATTAACACTGTTGTCTTTGATACATTCTCCAGTGTCTGCATCGCAAATAAAGTCCTTTTCACAAATATAGGGATCGTCTTTGTCAGTACATTTTGCAAGAGACTTTTTTGGCGGCAATTTCTTTTGTTTTTTTAAAGCTTCACTACGAGCTTTCTTTAGTTTTTCAAAAACACGGCGATTCCTTTCCACTTCTTCAGATGATATTTCTTCCCCCCCTACTTCTTCAGGATACATGGTTTCTTCGGATGATGATTCTGACGTTGATTCAGACGTTGATTCAGACGTTGATTCAGACGTTGATTCAGCAGGTGCCCCAAATTCTCTTTTGTATTTTTCGACTTCAGATTTTCGCCCAACAACGCCCAAAACAGAATCATAAACATAATCGTTATCATATTTCTTTTTTAGAGCTCCCTCTCCATAAGGCGCGCCTTTTTTAGTCTTTTTGATACACTTTCCAGTTTTTATTTCGCAAACTGCATCCGGGCAAGATGTGGGTTTACATTTTCCAGAAGGACTCTTTCTAGTAGGACTTTTTCTAGTAGGACTTTTTCTTGTAGGGCTTTTTGGTGATTTTCTCTTTTTTGCAGGACTCTTGCTTCTGCCTCTCGGAGATTTAGGACTTTTACGTTTGGGGCTTTTTGGTTTTTTCAAGGTTTTAGTTTTAGAAGAGCCTACTTCAATCTCTGAAAGTTCAGAAGCTAACGCGCGAGCATCCATTATCGCTCTAATGATGTCTGCTTTTTTTCCTGGACACTTTATACCCATTTCAACACACATTTTTTTGAGTTGGACGACAGTTTTACTGCTAAGATCATCGGTCCTTGTTGTCATTATTACGGTGCAAGAAATATTTTTATGTTTAAAAAAATGAAATAATTAATAAAATTTCAAACTTACAACATACTCGAAAAAGATAATGTCGAAACTTATTATCGACGATCTTGACGCATTTGTTTCTTTCGTCGAGGAGCACCTTGAAAACGGCGAGGGAATCCGCGAAATTGTCGAAAGTTACAAAAACCAAACAACTGTTACACTTCCTGACGGGATTGTGATTGTTCTAAATTACAGTCCTAAGACTCACGCTATTTTCGGAAACACAAAAGAAATCAAAGACAAACTTATGGCTCTCAACGAAGGAGGAAAAAAACTTGTCAGTTACAACGCAAAACTTTCTTTTGGTGCTGGGTGGGTTATCATGGATAAAACCCGCCTTTCAGAAATAACAGAAATGCTAGAGGAAAACGCAATCGAATACACTCAAGTTGAAAAAAGCAAATTTGAAGCAAAAGTTGAAAAAAAGCCAGCCCCCAAATCAAAGGCCGTTGCCAAACCAAAAGTTGTTGATTCAGACGTCGGTTCTGATGAAGAAGCGCCCAAAGCTGCTGCAAAACCAGCACCCAAATCAAAAAATGTAACAAAAGCGAAAGTTTCAGATCTAGAGAATGATTCAGATGTTGGCTCTGATGAAGAAAAGCCGGCTCCCAAATCAAAAGCTAAAGCGGTTGCAAAGTCTGCTCCCAAGACGAAAGCGGTTGCAAAAGCTAGTGCGAAAGCTAAAACTGTTACTGACGATGAAAAGCCTGCCCCAAAAAAGAAAGTAGTTGAAAAGCCCTCTCCTAAATCGAAAAAGACAATGTCCAAACCAGCTGTAGAATCGGAGGAAGAAGCAGAAGATGTTGACTACTCAACATTTACAGTTGCCCAGCTCAAGGCTCTCCTCAAAGATAAAGGACTTTTAGTATCTGGAAAAAAGGATGAACTCATTGCGAGACTAAGTTCCCCGTCCCAAAAGGTCGCCAAACCAAAAGCTGTAACAGAATCTATTAAAGATAAGGCCCCGCCAAAATCTAAAAAAACAACGGCTAAACCATTGCCAGCAGTAAAAAATGCACATGGCAATCACGAAGAACATGATACAGGATTTGTATTTGAAAAGCTTCCCATTGGACCGGGAGGAACGGACGTGAGTGTCGCAGTAGGAATTCAAAATCCAGACTCGGAAGAAATGGGGATTGATTCTCTAACTCCGCTTGACGATGAAATGATTGAACAATGCAACGAAAAAGTTTGGAGATATTTGACTGATGATATGCTTCCGGCTGTAAAAGCAGTTGATGAGGAACTTTATGAAAAATTGGAAGCATTGCAAAGCCGAAGAAATGAAAGTTTATTTTAAAAATATTGGATAAAATATTGGACGATAACATAGATATGCTGACAGCTTTGTGATTAAATAAAAACAATATTTTCGATCGAGATCGAAAATGTATTGAAATTATGTTGAAATTTATTTAAAGATCCAAAGTGGTTTATAAAAGACGATGGAGAATACTAATATTTGTTACGATTACGAGCCCTACTCAAAAGAGGATTTACTCGAAAGATTCAAAATATTGGCTACCCATAACTTTCAGAGATTAATAAACAAATATTTGATATTAGCTGGTGACGACCGAAAAATAGAAGATTTGAGTCGAGATGAATTAGAAAATATTTATGAGAAAATTATTGGAGATATTGAGGAAGAAAAAGACAAAGAATATAAAAATACATTAGAATCACTCACAGATTTGATGAAGAACCATCACTGTTAGCTCAATGTCAAATGCGTATTTTTTAAAGGGGTTTCCTAAACAAAAGTATATGGGGTTCAGGCCTATGGGAAGAATAATTAACCCACCCCTTGCTTTGTTGAACTCCAAGAGCTCGCCATTCTCGTTCATTTAATAATTTTCCTCGTGGTATAACGGCGGAACGAGGTAAAATTACATGTCTATACATGTATCCGTCATCTGCAGCATAACTTTCCGAATAAAGAATTGTTCCTTCAGCCATCTCAATTATTCTATCTGGGGAATCCTTCCCCGGGCTGGTTTTCACGGGACTGGATTTCTTCGGACTTAATTTCTTTGGGCTGGGTTTATCTGGACTAATTATTCCCCCTTCGAAATACTTTACAACTGAACTTTTGCTTTTTCTCGAGTATGTTGTTTTAACCTCTTTGTTGTCATTTAACCATTCTTTAACAATAAAAAATTCGTTTATGATATCATCACATCTGTATTTTGAAATTTTTTCTAACTTTTTTGCCCAAGTTGTACCACAACTATTTTCTCTAAAATAAAACAAAACGTAAAATACAGCAATAGCAGCTCTATAAGAATAACTCATATTGTAAATGTTAATATGTAGCAAAGAAGAGTCTAAAATATAGTTCACCATGTCTCGCTCTTTTTTGTTAAATTTCAACATGTCACAATAAAAATCTGAAAAATCAATGCTCGTTGGAACACAAACGTCGTATTGTAAAAAAGCTAAAATTTCTTTTTCCATTTGCACAATTTGCTGCTTTGAAAACGCGCTGTCTGAAATATACGAACAATCTTCAGTCGTCATATGTGTAACTTCTTCGAATTTAGATGCTATAAGCATTGAAGTAATCCCTAGACGTTGCAGATTAGTTGTTAAAATGTTCGGATTTAAAGAAATATATTTATCTAAAATATAAACTGCAAGATGTAGGGTTTTAACAGACTGTTTAAATTCTTCAGTTACTTCCACAAGCCATTTGACTAAAAAGGTTCTCATTTTGGAGTTTATGTGCTTTGAGTTGGCCATAAAATCATAAGATATTTTATTTGCAATTTCTCTTTTCATATAAAGATCAATCATATCGCCTTCAAAATCATCAGTTGGACAATTTCGTCCTGGAGATCTAATTGGCGTTTTGGGCGAAGCTCTTCTAGGCGATGTTGGTGTTTTGGGCGAAGCTCTTCTAGGCGATGCTGGTGTTTTGGGCGAAGCTTTTCTGGGCGGCGCGGCTCGGCCGTAACGCTTCATTTATTAATATTGCATTGAAAAATTTTGTTTTCGAACACAAAATTTACTGTACGTTTTTAATCTTTTCCATTAAATTTTTGATATCTATTTTTTTAAAAAAATTTACAATTAGTTTCCAAAGTTTGAGATTGTCTGATTGGTATCTTCTTGATTTTGGATACTTGACAAGATTAACAAATTGCGATTCTGAGACCCATAAAATATCAGAAATTTCATCTGTTCCTTGGCGGCACGAAGGGTACATTGTTTCAGCTTTCTTTTGTTTTGCAAAGACTTTTTCAGCCTTGCCGTACCATTCCTTTTGAATATACAAAAATAATATAGCCATCTTGTTGTCTAATAGAGCTAGCGAATGATCGTAATCAGCTTTTTCATTAATAAAAATAGAACCGCTTTCTTCATAATACTCTCTTATAGCTCCTTTTAGAGACGTCTCTTCTTTTTTGACCCCTCCTCCGAAATCTCCAAGATCCCCAGAAAATTTGTGTTTTGCCAATAGAAAAAACACCTTATTGTTGATTATAGTGTACGGAATAACTCCAGCCCTTTCTGTTTTAACTGCTGAAAGTGTAATACCGGCTGTTAACATTTTAGAGTTTAAAATTTTTTACGTTTTTTGTTTTGAAAATCATTTTTTTCAAAACAACTTTGAAAGCGGGCTTTTTAAATTATTCAGGACACCCATTTTCTATTAGCCATTGTAGAACTTTAAGATGGCCTTTTTTAGAAGCATATAAACGCGCAACACCGTTCCAAGGACACCCATTTTCTCTTGCCCATTGCAAAACTTCAAGATGGCCATTTTCAGCAGCTTGTGAACACGTATCGTTTCCCCAAGGACACCCATTTTCTCTAGCCCATTGCAGAACTTTAAGATGACCATTTCTAGCAGCAGATGAACACGTAAAACTATCCCAAGGACACCCATTTTCTCTTGCCCATTGCAGAACTTTAAGATGACCATTTAAAGCTGCATATGAACACGTGAAACTATCCCAAGGACAACCATTTTCTCGGGCCCAGCGTAGCACTTCAAGATGGTTGCCTATGGCAGCGAATGAACAAGACCATTCATCCCAAAGACCTCCATTTTCTCTTGCCCATTGCAGAACTTTAAGATAGCCGTATAGCGCGACTTTTCTTATAAAATATTCTGGTATAGGGGGTTTAATACCAAGAGTGTAAAAAAGCATATAGCGATCAATTTCTGAAAGATAGTCTCGAAATATCATGAGTCTGACATCCTTTTGCGGGCATATTTTGTTCAGATTTGGAAATTTATGAACTAAATTTAGAAATTCAAATCTACTCATTCTTCAAAGTTTTTCAAAGGCTTTCGAAAATATCATTTTTATTTATAAATAAAAAAGCTTAACAGTCATTTTTATAAATTCAGGCAACTAAAGTTTCATAAAAACTCAATAAAGGAAGTAACTACTTGCAGCAATCTTGCAACGCGTCCTATCGGGCACGGCCCTCCACTAATATCTTCTAATTGAATAGATGTAAGTTCTATTACATCTTTCGAACAAATCTCGATTTCTGAAAGTTCAGCGCAAATACATAAGAGATCGATTGCATCTATGTTATTACTAGTATCATAGTTTTTTGCATTTCCATAGTTATAATCAGCGACAATAATATGGAAATTATTGATACCGCTTTCTAATTTTTTGACGAAATTACTTAAAATTGCTAATTTTTCATTTTTAGGTAAACTTTCAGCTTTTTTTAAATGTATCTCTATATCTTTTTTTACTTTAGCGAGCGCGAAATCGTAAGTGTGACTATTGCTTAACATTTAATAAACTGTATCATCAACGTTTAACTGTTTTTTGAAAAACTTATCTTGATTAAAAACATATTTTACCATTTAAAAAATCTCCAATGAAACGCCGCAAAGATGGTTATTATGAACAAACAGATAATGTTTCATGCGGGCCAATAGCAATTTTAAACGCTCTTAAATATGCAAAAAAAGAAAATTCAAATTTTCAAGAAATTAGAAAAAAATGTAAAACTGGAAGAAATGGAACAGATATTGAAAATTTTGAAAATACTTTGAAAACCCTCCTTCCCTATAAAAGATCAGTATCTCTTCGTAATATTGAAAAAAGTGTGAATTCTGGGAAATCAATGATTTTGTTACGTCCGGATAACGATATAACATTTAGCGGTCATTTTCTTTTTATAGATTCAAGTAAATACTGTGTAAAAACGATAAATTCAATGTTAAACTGGGTTCAACTACTCGAACATATTACAAAATATAGAGGACTTGGTAAAACTATTGGCTGGATAATTGATATATGATTTTTTAATTTTTTTTAACTATAGTAACTATAGATGAAAACTCTGAGCGGTCGAGAATGCAAACTCTGCATCCAGGCAAGAAAAAAAGGCAAAGAATTTTGTCATATTCATTCACAAGCTTCTGCAACGATATCATCTTCGGCAACAGCATCCTCTTCGGCGAGAAAAAGCAGATCAAAAAGTGTATCATCAATAACTTCCATTTTAGGTTCTGAAATTCAAATGGAAAAATATAACTTTGGAACTTTACATAAAGATATTCTAATAAAAATAATGCTTGGTCTCCCTAAAAAAGATTTAATTGCTCTTTGTAAAACAAGCAGAAAATATAGAGACATTTGTAGACTAGCCTCATTCAAAAAAGAATACGAAAAAAGACATTTAAGTCTCTTCAAAGGAGAGTTATCATGGGAATTCGATGGAAGATTTTTTATTGGGGAAGATAGGGGAGGAAACCAACTGGAAATCGGGGTAACAACAAGTGGTCCTCCAAAAATTTCACATGTATCGTACCGTTCAGGTAAATACGATCGTTATTCTTTAAATTTCAACGTTACCGAACAAAGTCTATATTTAAATTTTCCAAACACTGCCGAGAATCCCGATCCGGGATTTTTAGCATCTATAGGAAAAGAGCATTGGTTAGAAACGGATACAATATCAACAGTCAGATATTTTACTAAAGATTTGAAGCTTACAGACCGAGCTGTGGACGAATTCAAAACTATAGTAAATGAAGAAATTATACGTGGTAAAAGCTTGCCTTCTGGAGCTATTAAAACAAGATTTAATGATAAAACGAAAATGAACCTTTTCATTAAACGAGGTGTAAATGAAATTTAATTTTTGTTATAATAACAAAAATTTCAAAGTTTCAAAAAGGCGTATTCTTATCAAAAATAAAATCATCGTCTTTTTCTCTTGCGTATTCTGTCGGAGTACTTTCAAAAAAGTTTGATTTATTTGGCAAACTAATAATTGCCATCCAATCAAAAGGGTTTCGGACATTGTAAATTGTTTCATAATTCAAGCTTTCGCAAACAACGTCTGCAGTTCTTTTTACATACATAATCATTTCTTCGGCATCAATACCAACTAGATGACAATTCATTGCCTCGCGCGTAAATGTTTCTGTTACTGAAACAGCGGATTTAATTACTTCGTGTACTTTTTCAATTGGTAGTCTCTCCATCTTATTCCATTTTTTTGTTATGTGATGGTAAAGCGAAATACCAAATTTAGTGTGGAGACCTTCATCTCTCGCAATAAACTCGTTAGCTTTTGTAACGGCCGGAAGAATATTTTTACGTTTTAACCAATAAATACCTGCGAAAGCGCTGCTAAAAATAATACCTTCGACGCAAATAAAAGCAATGACGCGCTCAAGCAAATTTAACTCGGGTTTCATGTACGAATAGCACCAATTAGCAATATTTTTAATTTCAGGAAAATGTCGAATCGAATTTAAACCTCTTTCTTGTTCTGATGGATCTTTTATTAAAGTTTTAATTAAAAGAGAATATGTTTCATTATGAATCCACTCAATTGCTTCTTGAATTGAATAAAACATACCACATTCTTTTGCAAATACGCTAGTTTCGCGTTTAAAATGTTCACATAAATTTTCAGAGACGATACCGTCAAGTTGAGCAAAAAGAAATAAAATGAATTTTACGTATTTTTGAGTATCAGCATCTAGTCTATCGAACTGAGATCTGTCTTCGGCGTAATTTATTTCTTGAGGAGTCCAAAAGGTATTTTTTTGTTCATGATAGAAAGTTTCTAAGATGCTATTTTCAATTGGGAAAAATGCGAGGCGTGTAAGACTTTCATCACTTCGTTGGCGTTTCATTTTTTAATGTTTATTTTAAAACTACTTTTTAAAATCATTTTTTAAAATAATTTAAAAAATGGATACACTACAATTTTATGCTTTTTCTGCAAATAAAAAAGCAGGCGAAGGAGTTGGTGATATCATCAACGATCACTCTGAATACACAAAATTGAATAAAATAACAAATTGGAGACGTATGTTTTCTTCTTTTTGGAGCGAAGACCCTTTTGTTTTTGAAGGTAATACTTATTTGTCTTTTGAACATGCTTATCAGTCTTCAAAATATCGAATAAATGGATATGAAGAAATAGCTTATAAATTTACAATTGAGTCTGGTGACGTAATTTCCAAACAAACAGGTAAAGATGTTCAAAGAGCAGGCAGACTCGTTAAACTAAATAAATTCGAAATTGCATTATGGGATCACGAAATGAGAAATATTAAAAATTCCATATACAATGCTAAATTTACGAAAACATCCCGACCAGGAAAAGCATTAATTGCAACAGGAAATGCGATTTTAATTAACGCAGGGCCCCGAATAAAAAGAATACGTTGTACAAGACTTGAAAGTTTAAGGGCAAGACTTCTGGAATGAAAATAAAATATGTTTCCGATCAAGATCGGAAATAAAATATGTTTCCGATCAAGATCGGAAATAAAATATGTTTCCGATCAAGATCGGAAATAAAATATGTTTCCGATCAAGATCGGAAATAAAATATGTTTCCGATCAAGATCGGAAATAAAATATGTTTCCGATCAAGATCGGAAATAAAATATGTTTTCTTGTTTTTATAACTTATCATAACAAAAAGTTCATGTTCTAAAGGCATTGCATCGTCATCAAAAGTAAACTCTGCTCGAAAACTCTTTATCAATTCCGACCACGTTTCAAGATGATGAGTTGTCATATCTGTTTGTTGGGTAAATTCTATTATTATTTTTTCAATACCATTATTTTGCATTTTTCTAATATTTTCCCTCAAAATCGTGTTAGATATAAACTCATTTGCAAAATTAACGTATTGCCTATCAACAACACATAAATCTTCATCCTTTTTGCTAATCAATCGTGATGTATCAATCAATTTAAACGTGTCATACAGTGGCAGACCTCTTAAAGTCATATTTGAGATAATAGCATTATGTTTTAGTTCAATATCAAAACATTTTTTCGATCCTGATTTGTAACCAACAAAACGCCTATATTCAGTTTCTTTATTATTCATTTATAAATTTTTCGAATACTTTAAACTCGTTTCGATCCTGATCGAAAACATATTTCATTTTATTCGGGACACCCATTTGCTCTTGCCCATTGCAGCACTTCAAGATGACGGTTTCCAGCAGCCCATGCACATGTCCATTTATCCCAAGGACACCCATTTTCTCTTGCCCATTTCAGCACTTCAAGATGACCGTTTTTAGCAGCATTTGAACATGTGAAGCTATCCCAATCACACCCATTTTCTCTTGTCCATCGTAGCACTTCAAGATGACCATTAAAAGCAGTAGCTGAACATGTCCATTTATCCCAAGGACAACCATTTTCTCGTGCCCATTGCAGAACTTTAAGATGTCCGTTTCTAGCAGCAAATGAACATATGGATTCATCCCAAGGACACCCATTTTCTCTTAACCATTGCAGAACTTTAAGATGTCCGTTTCTAGCAGCAGATGCACACGTGTTGCTATTCCAACGACACCCATTTTCTCTTGCCCAACGCAGTACTTCAAGATGGTCGTTTATAGCAGCATTTGAACACGTGTCTTCATTCCAAGGACATCCGTGTTCTACCGCCCATTTCAGAACTTCAAGATGCCCGTTTTTAGCAGCGTTTGAACATGTGTAGCTATCCCAAGGACAACCATTTTCTCTTGCCCATTTCAGCACTTCGAGATGACCGTTTTCAGCAGCATTGCCAGTAAAATATTCTGGTATTGGGTTTCTAATGCCAAGAGAGTAAAAAAGTAAGTATATGTCATTATCAGAAAGATAGTTTTCAAGTATTAATCGCCTGACATCTTTATTAGGAAATATTTTATTCATTCCCTAATCCAGATAAGCTTTGTTTACTGATAGTAAACAAAAAATTCAGTTTTACATTTTGGTCAAGACCAAAATTCAGTTTTACATTTTGGTCAAGACCAAAATTCAGTTTTACATTTTGGTCAAGACCAAAATTCAGTTTTACTTAATTAAAAATTTTGGCCCTTGAAATATTTCAAGGGCCTACCACACTTTCAATCTAAAATATACTTTACATTCCTTTTGTCTTTCGAACTACT
>Ga0209358_10001707_pt1 | contig 17238 bp, 16 predicted proteins | sample LauGreFa1BDMLBSN_2_FD_187574 | JGI IMG/M metagenome (GOLD analysis project Ga0209358, IMG submission 187574) | Freshwater lake microbial communities from Lake Michigan, USA - Fa13.BD.MLB.SN (SPAdes) (version 2) | ecosystem: Environmental > Aquatic > Freshwater > Lake | place: Lake Michigan, USA... | reverse complement strand
TAAGAGTTGGAGAGCAATCTCGTAACTCACACCATCTTTACCAGCACCCGCTAAGAGTTGGCCGAGGATTGAAAGTGAATCACGGACCGAACCTCCGCCTGCTCTAACAACCATTGGTATTACGCCTTTGGCAACCTTTACCTTCTCTAGTTCACAAATTTTTGTTAGGTGTTCACCAAGTAGTGCAGGAGCAACTAACCGGAATGGGTAGTGATGTGTACGCGAACGAATCGTCGCAATTAACTTATCGGGCTCTGTTGTTGCAAAAATGAAAAGCACATGCGGTGGTGGTTCTTCGACAACCTTGAGAAGTGCATTGGCAGCACCAGGTCCCAACTGATGCGCTTCATCAATGATGTAAATCTTGTATTTGCTCTGCACGGGAGAGAAGAAAGCTTTGTCGCGCAATTCGCGCGCATCGTCTACCAATCCATGAGTTGCCGCATCTAGTTCTATGACATCGATAGAACCTGGACCCATAGGAGCAAGATCTCGACAAGATTGGCAAGCGCCGCACGGCGTTGGAGTTGGCCCCTTTTCACAATTGAGGCTACGCGCCATGATCCGAGCGCTTGATGTTTTGCCGCAACCACGTGGGCCAGAGAATAAATAGGCGTGATGTATCTGACCGGAGGCAAGAGCGTTAGTTAATGGCGTGACCACATGATCTTGACCTATGACCTCGCTCAATTGGCCAGGGCGGTATTTGCGATAGAGCGCAATCGGCCCTTGATCTGGCGCTACTGGTTCACCCATGGAGTTGAGCCTAACTGTGAGGACCCCCCGCATACCCGAAAGAGCGCACCTACCCTTGCTGCCTTCCAGCCCTGGGGGAGTTCAGCACGGTATCGCCATGCGGGGGGTCGGTGTAAGCATAGCGACCCAGTATCTTTGACCCTGCAGCCCAAAACTGCATGGAGGATTCGCATAGCGGCCGAGTGCGCACGCTTGGAAAGCGTGTAAGGGGAAACCCTTCAAGAGTTCAAATCTCTTATCCTCCGCGGAAGGTTCTTTACTATATATACCAGTGCACGTTTGAAGTTGATGAGCACGAGTAGGCACGAGAGAGAGCGGTAGTCGTGGCAACTGCATGGCGAGATAACGCTCCCAAGCCATCGGTTATGGCAGAACACGTCCATCCGAAAGATCCATTGCTCTACACAATCAAGCGCAAACTGCTTGGCGCTCCGCTCAACCGTCACACCCTAAGCCATCAAAGACTTTCCAAAAGGTATGGGTTAGGAATTTTATCTTCCGACTGCATCTCATCTTCGGCATACGGAAGTGAACAGATTCTTATTGCCCTATTGCCGGTATTTGGATTAGCAGCATTTTCAATGTTGATGCCAATGACCGCGGTCGTACTTGTAATTCTCTTGATTGTCACTCTTTCATATCACAACGTCATCTCGGTCTACTCAAAAACGGGTGGCGCATATTTCGTATCACGAAGAAACTTTGGTCCCGTCGTCGCGCAAGTTGCTGCTGTTGCATTAATTCTTGACTACGTAGTGACTCTGGCAATTCAATCAGCAGCTGGTGTTGCCGCAATTGTTTCAACGTTTCCAGAACTTGCACCATGGAAAGTTCAAATGACTTTGGTAGTCATCGTCCTTCTAACGTATGGAAATTTGCGAGGCGTGAAAGAGGCAGGAAAAGCTTTTGCACTCCCGACTTATTTCTTCGTTGGCGCGATGGCAATTGTCTTTACGGTAGGAATTTATCGTGATCTCACCAACACACTTCCAAAATTAAGTACAGATGTGCCAGGTGCAATTTCTATCGGCTCCGAGCAAGGATTACTCACCTTTGCTGCGATTTTTACCTTGCTCCGCGCCTTTGCCAATGGTGGTTCATCGCTGACTGGACTTGAGGCAATTTCCGATGGTGTCATGCTCTTTAAAACACCAGAACACGTCAACGCAAGACGAACTTTGATTGTCATGAGTTGCATCCTTGGTTCACTTGTACTTGGTGTGTCGTGGTTTGCCCATCGAATTCATGCAGTTCCTTATGAAAGTGGAACACCAACCGTCATATCGCAGATTGCAAAAGCAATACTCGGCGATGGCGCGATTGGAAATATCTTTTTTATTCTCGTGCAGGCAGCAACAATGTTAATTCTCTTTGCTGGCGCAAATACAACATATTCGGCTTTCCCAATCCTTGTAAACTTTGTCGCCTCTGACGGGTTTTTACCGCGTTGGTTGGCAAAACGAGGCCATCGCCTAAATTTCTCCAACGGCATTCTGGTGCTCGTGTTTTTCGCATCTGTTCTCGTGCTTGTTACCCGTTCATCCGTGGAACACCTGGTTGCCTACTACGCAATTGGAGTCTTTACTGCTTTCACGTTAACTGGGTTGGGAATGGCAAAACATACGCATACCCATCGCGAAGCTAAATGGCGCTTACGGTTTGCAATTCACCTTCTCTCAGGTTCGATTTCACTATTAGTCGTAATAATTTTTGCCATCGTAAAATTTACAGCGGGAGCTTGGGTGGTTGTCGTAGTAGCCCCGTTCATGGTTCTCGGATTGATCCGTCTAAATAAGCGATATCAAGCTGAAGAGAAGGTCCTTGATATTTCTCCCCAAGGGGGCAAAAGCGCCAATATCACGCGCCACGACGTGGCAGTTCTAATTGATAACGTTGATCTTGCAACCATCGGGGCGATTAGGTACGCACGAAGCCTCAAACCTCGAAAACTCAGCGCTGTTCACTTTGTCATTGATGACCGCAAAGCAGATGAAATTCGCGAAGCATGGGATAAGTACGGAACATTTGATGGGATGAGTCTGGAATTTATTGATTGCCCTGATCGTCGTCTGACCAATGCAGCTATCGAGTATTCGTTGCGTGAGACAGAAGCACCTGATGTTGAACTCACACTTTTACTTCCACGACGCTCATATTCACGTTTCCTCGGTCGCTTACTACACGATCAAACTGCTGAAAGCATCGCAAGTGCAATTGCACAACTAGATCGTGTTGTGGCAACAATCGTGCCATTCGATGTTGAAAAAATCCTTGATGGTAAAGTTAAATTAATTCCAACAAATACAAGTGTCTCAACAACCTCTTCGCCCGCAACAGCAGTGAAGCCACAATTTGAATCACCCGTTTACGAGCCAGTTGGCCACCATGCAAAGAGCGCAACAAAAATTGGAGATATCCAGTGGCGCAAGCGCGCTGAAGTTGTAGGTAGAGTCACAGGAATTCGTGTTGCACCTAAGAAATTATCGCCGCAAGTTGAAATTGAAATCTGGGACGAAACTGGTGGTGTGCGTTTGCAATTTATTGGACGACGTGAAATCGCAGGTTTAGAAGTTGGCACAACGCTTCGAGCTGAGGGAATGGTTGGCGAAGAGGATGGAAAGTTAACAATCCTTAATCCCTCATACGAAATCATCATCTAACTGCAACTAGTTCCTGGCGGTGGCGGTGGGATTTGAACCCACGGTGGAGTTTCCCCCACACACGCTTTCGAGGCGTGCTCTTTAGGCCGCTCAGACACGCCACCATTGAGAAAGATACCTCAAATCAAAGTCGCCAGTTAAATCAAGAGCGAGTAGTGGCAAAAAATTCCTTTAGTAAGGCGCTTGAACGTTCCGCAAACACACCTGTTATTACCTCAACTTTAGTGAGAGCACGTGGATCTCTCACAAGGTCGACGACTGAACCAACTGCACCTGCCTTCTCATCCCAAGCGCCAAATACCAAACGAGTAATTCGAGATTGCAATATTGCACCTGCACACATGGCACATGGTTCGAGCGTGACAACTAATGTGCATCCATCCAAACGCCAGTTTTCTAATAGAGCTCCCGCTTCGCGGATAGCAACAATCTCAGCATGTGCCGTTGGATCTCGATCGAGTTCTCTTTTATTTACTCCAGTTGCGATGACTGCGCCTCTAGGGTCGAGAATGACGGCGCCAACTGGAACATCGCCATGTTCTCGCCAGGCTTTTTCTGCAGCGGCGAGCGCTATCTCCATGCCCGCTGCGATAAACTCATCATTATGAAAACCCACGTGGCTAATCATCCACTAATCACCCATAAATTGACGTTGCTACGTGACAAGAACACAGATTCTCCAACCTTCCGCCAACTCACTGAAGAGTTGGTGATGCTCTTGGCCTATGAGGCCACCCGTGAGATTCGAACCGAGAGAGTAACGATCGAAACGCCAGTTGCTCCTATGTCCGGGGCGCATCTGTCTAAACCTCGTCCGATAGTCGTTCCGATATTGCGCGCTGGACTTGGCATGTTAGAGGGAATGTCTAAGTTGATTCCATCTGCTGAGGTGGGCTTCCTGGGCATGGTCCGCGATGAAAAACCTCTCACCGCATCAACGTATGCAAATCGACTTCCGGACAACCTTTCAGGTCGACAGTGCTACATCCTTGATCCAATGCTCGCTACCGGCGGCACTTTAATCTCAGCTACACATTACCTGTTAGAGCGCGGCGCTACTGATATCACCATTATTTGTATCATCGCAGCCCCTGAAGGAGTAGCCGCCCTAGAGAAGGCTCTTGCTGGAGCGCCGGTCACGGTTGTTATGGGCGCTCTTGATGAACGCCTTAATGAACATGGATACATCGTTCCCGGGCTCGGCGACGCAGGCGACCGCTTATATGGGACTGTCTAACAACTAGCGCAACGCGGGTTGTTACTCGCCAAATTTTCCGCAAGGATGGCGCTATGCGCGTAGTAAGTATTTTGAGCCTCAAAGGTGGCGTTGGGAAAACTTCTGTTCTACTTGGCTTCGCTGGTGCAGCAACTGTCCGTGGACTTGCAACGCTAGTAATTGATCTCGATCCACAAGGTAATGCGACGTCGATTCTCGCAGCGAAGAATCCCACGTCAACCGCAGCAGAAGTTCTTGCAAATCCCACTATTAACACGCTCCATAACAGTCTTACTGAGTGCGCCTGGGAAATCGCACCTGGTGAAGTTGATGTGGTCGCCTCTAGTCCTAATCTCATTCAGCATGATGCCTTTAAATCGGCATCCGCCTTCAAACCACGTCTTGCCCGAGCGCTTGAGAAGTTAGAAGGTTACGACCTAGTCCTCATTGATTGCCCACCTTCATTAGGTACGCTCACTCGCGAAGCGCTTGCTGCAAGCGATCTTGCTGTCGTTGTCGCTACGCCAACTTTCTTTGGACTTCAAGGTGCAGAACGCGCTGCTGAAGAGATTGAAGAAATTCGAAACACTCACAATAAGAAATTAAAGCTTGCCGGAATTCTGCCCAACCGAGTGAAGAGCGTTGCTGAAGAGCACGATTATCGAATTCGCGAAATGGGGCGCATCTTCGGAAAGCAAATCATGAAGCCTGCGATTCCTGATCGAATCGCTTTCCAGCAAGCAGAGAGCTTTGGTAAGCCCATCCAAGCTGTCGGCACTGCAGGTTCACGCGAGGTCAGTGCAATATTTGATAAGCACTTAAACACGCTAATTCGCGGCTAAGCGCCGGTGTAATACTTTCCAATTACACCTAAGGCTTTATCCATAATCGCAAAGCCCTCTTTGAGTTCCTTCTCGCTGATTGTGCATGGTGGCACAACATGGGTTCGATTAAAGTGAATGAAGGGCCACAAACCATCCTTCTTGCAAGCGCCAGCAAATTCATTCATCGCAGGGCTTGAACCGCCATATGGTGCCAACGGCTCACGTGTGGCTCGATCGGTGACTAGGTCCACGCCCCAGAAGACACCTTTACCGCGAATATCCCCAATTACCTTATGTTTTGCCGCTAATTCGTGGAGGGCAGGCCCAATGATTTTCTCGCCAATCTCCGCTGCGTATTCAATGATTCCCTCCTCTTCCATTAAATCAATTGCAGCAACAGCTGCTGCACATGCAAGAGGGTGCCCCATATAGGTAAGTCCACCTGGGAAGACGCGCTCATCAAATGTATGTGCGATTTCGTCACTGATGACAACTCCACCAAGCGGCACATACCCTGAATTAACGCCTTTTGCAAAAACTATGAGATCTGGTTTTGCAGATGAATGTTGATATGCAAACCATTTTCCTGCGCGAGCAAAACCTGCCATAACTTCATCTGCAATCCAGATAATTCCATACTTATCACAGATAGCGCGAACGCCTTCGAGATAACCTTTTGGCGGAACAAGAATTCCATTCGTGCCAACAATTGATTCGATGATAATCGCCGCAATAGTCTTTGGGCCTTCCAGAATTATTAGATTCTCTAAATGTTCAAGTGCGCGCTTGCACTCTTCCTCTTCAGTTGTCGCCCAAAAAGCAGAGCGATAAAGATATGGACCAAAGAAGTGAATATGCCCGTAAGCAAATTCATTTGGCCAACGACGTGGATCACCTGTTGCCGAAATGGCAGCTGCGGTATTGCCATGATACGAACGATACTGAGAGAGAATTTTGTGGCGATTGGTATGAATGCGCGCCATACGAATTGCATTCTCTACGGCATCAGCGCCACCGTTAGTAAAGAAAACTTTGTTATGAAAACTCTCAGCATGCGAAGAAATTTTCTGCGCTGCAATACTCCGAATATCATTGGCATGTTGTGGCGCGGTAGTTGCCAAAATATCTGCTTGCCTCTTAATTGCTTCAATTATTCGAGGATGCTGATGTCCGACGTTGGTAAAAACTAGCTGGCTAGAGAAATCGAGGTACTTCTTTCCATCAAAATCCCAGAAGTAGGAGCCAAGGCCACCAGCTACAGGAAGTGGGGAGATTGCCCCCTGGGCAGACCAAGAGTGGAAAACGTGAGCCTTATCTAAGGCCGCGACCTGCGCACCATCGAGCCCGTGAGGCTTATCACTGGCCTGCGAATTCATAAATCCTCCTCGTAGTCGTACTCTGAATATCCAACATTAGGAGATTTTTATGGTTTCTACGAGCCCCGGCTATGGAATCACCATTCGCGTTGAAGGGCCCTCAGCCAATCAACCGGTGTCGGCCCTTACCGCAGTCCTTAATTCTCAAGGGGCTTCATTAACTGCATTAGATATCGTGGAATCATCGTTCGACCGCGTTGTAGTCGATATCACGTGCGACACCATAGATGCAGATCACGCAGATCGAGTTGCTAAGGCAATTGCTGAAGTTCCTGAACTCAAGGTGCGGAAAGTTAGCGACCGAACTTTCCTCATACATTTAGGTGGAAAGATTGAAGTTCATAGCAAAGTGCAGATTAAAACTCGCGACGATCTCTCTCGTGCGTACACCCCAGGTGTAGCTCGCGTCTGCCAAGCAATTGCAGCCGATCCAACCGATGCGCGTCGCCTTACCATTAAAAGAAATACTGTCGCGGTAGTTACCGATGGTTCTGCTGTGCTCGGTCTAGGAAATATTGGCCCAGCGGCAGCAATGCCTGTGATGGAAGGCAAAGCTGCACTCTTTAAACGCTTTGCCAACATCGATGCATGGCCAGTGTGCCTCGATACTCAGGATGTTGATGAGATCGTTCGCACTGTACAGATTATCGCCCCGGTCTATGGAGGCATAAATCTTGAAGATATTTCTGCGCCTCGCTGCTTTGAAGTTGAGCGAAAGTTACGTGAAATTTTAGATATTCCGGTATTCCATGACGATCAACATGGAACTGCAATTGTCGTTACAGCAGCTTTAAAAAATGCTTTGAAGTTAGTCAAGAAAGATATCAGTCAAGTGAAAATAATCATTAATGGTGTAGGTGCTGCAGGCACTGCAGTCGCACAACTTCTTTATCACGCTGGTGTTCGCAACATGATTGGTTTTGATATTAACGGAGTAATTCACAAAGACTCTCCGCAAAGTGATGAAATGCGTTCCTGGTTCATTGAAAAGAGCAATGAGTTAAATTTCAAAGGCACCCTAAGTGATGCGCTTAAGGGCGCTGATGTCTTCATCGGAGTTAGCGTGCCAAATGTCCTTAGCGAGAAGGATGTGCAAAGCATGGCCAAGGATGCAATTGTCTTTGCTCTTGCCAATCCTGATCCTGAGATCGACCCAGAAATTGCCCGACGCCATGTAAGAGTCGTTGCAACAGGGCGCAGCGACCAACCTAACCAAATCAATAACGTTTTAGCATTCCCAGGAGTTTTTAGGGGATTATTGGATATCGGCGCGACAAAAATCACAGATGATGCGTTGCTGGCAGCCGCGGATGCCATCGCAAATTGTGTTCGCCCAGAGCAGCTCAACGAGAGTTTCATAATTCCAAGTGTGTTCGACCCAGCTGTCACTCCAGCAGTTGCTTCTGCCATAAAAGCGACCTGTCGGTAAACTCACCGGTATGGTACTAGCACCAGTAATCCTTCCATCGAATCAATTCGATCATTTTTATCGCGGTGGTAACCGCATCGGCGTATTACGTAACGGACCAGGTGGTCCAATGCGCCCAGAAGAGTGGATTGCGGCAACAACAACTCGATTTGGTGAACGGGAAATGGGTTTATCGCGATTGCCCGGTGGTGAATTTCTTCGCGATGCAATCGAGGCAGATCCAGAAAAATGGCTGGGCAAAATACATCTAGATGCTTTTGGGACGAGCATTGAAATTCTTGTCAAACTTCTTGATCCAGATCAACGCCTTCCGGTCCATTTCCATCCAAATAAATCCTTTGCCCGAAAACATTTAGCACTTGATCACGGTAAGACTGAGGCCTGGATCATTCTTGATGCTCCGGAACATGCAAAAGTTGGACTTGGGTTTGTGGAAAAAATGAAGAAAGATGCAATTTACTCGATGGTGCAAGCGAAAGATTCTGCAGCGCTACTCGCTTCTCTTAATATGATCTCTGTCAAACCAGGCGATGCGGTACTAGTACCCGCAGGTACTGCACATGCAATTGATGCAGGAATATTTGTACTTGAACTGCAGGAGCCAACTGATTTATCTGCTCTACTTGAATGGGAAGGTTTTGCAGTCGATGGATTGAAAGATGGTCACCTTGGCCTTGGGTTTGACCTTGTTTTAGATTCGCTTAACTACGAACCGCTTACTCCCGATGAAATAGGAACATTGATTAAAAGTTCACACTTCACCGGTGGTGAAATCCGCTCTCTCTTCACCCAACGGGCAGACGGTTACTTCCGAGCAGATGTAATCCCAGGAAATGGCGAGCGAATTGAAGCTGGCTTTGGCATTCTGCTACTTCTGGAAGGCGATGGAGTTTTGACCACTGAAAATTCTGGCGCGATTGCAGTTGGCCATGGCGATGCTCTCGTTATCCCTTTTGATGCTGGGCCATGGAAGTTAACAGGAGCAAGTGGCATCCTTTCTCGCCCTCCTCTTCCTGCGCTCGCCAAAAGCGCACCATGAACGCGCTCGAACTTGCAGCAAGCTTTGATGAAAGATTTGCTCCCGTAGCACCTTTTCTACTCTATCTATTGGTTTGGGCGATTGTCTTCTTAGAAACTGGAGTCCTGGTTGCGTTTTGGCTCCCGGGCGATTCAATCCTTTTTAGCGCAGGTCTTGTCGCTGCCGCTCGTGATGATATGAACATCGCCATACTTGTTGCTGGAATATTCCTAGCCGCTTTTATTGGTGATCAGTTTGGGTATGTAGTAGGAAGAAAATTTGGAAGGCCTTACTTAGAGAGATCCAAATCAGAACGTATGGCACGAATGGTCGTTCGATCAGAAGCTTTCTACGCCAGGAATGGTTGGTGGGCTGTTTGCGCTGCGCGTTTCTTTCCATGGTTTCGAACCTTCATTCCGCCCATTGCTGGCGCATCAAAGATGCCTTACTACAAATTTCTATCAGCTAATGCAGTAGGTGCAGTTGCCTGGGGAGCGGGCATCACGTTGGCTGGTTTTTACTCTGCCACCATTCCTGCCGTGAAAAGCTCTTCCTATGCAATTGCCGCGTTTTTTATCGGTGGATCAATAATCTCAATTATTTGGCGCAGATTTCGTTCGCATTGATCCTTGCTTTCGAAGGCCGCCTACCAGCACTCCTATGTAAGTTATTAAAATTCCAACAACAAGATTCATTCCCACTTTGACGTTTTCTGGTGGCGCAAATAAATCAAAGATGAGTGACCCGATTAATTGACCGCCTGTTGCAAACAAAGTAAAGGAGAGAACGCCAATTTTCGCCACTATTACTGAGGATGAAGCTATGTAGAGCACACCAATGGTGCCGCCCCAATAAATCCACCACGGCGAAGTAGGTAAACCTACGATCTCGTTACCGCGCGCCGTATTGATTATCAAAAGTATTAGTAAAGTTGATGTTCCCATAAAAAAATTAAGCCAGGTTGTTGAAAAACTCTGACCAGATATATCGTTAATCTGTCCATTGAGAGCACGCTGCACGCCAATCATAAAGCCGCCCACGAATACGACAACAACAGGGATTGGAGAGATGTTTGCTAGTTGAATCTCTTCCCAGACTGCGACAAGTACCGCAATTATGGTTATAACTGCAGCTAAAACACGGCGCATCGTAATTGGTTGTTTACCACCGCCAGTAATACCTATTTGATCGACTATTAGCGAAGCTAATGTCTGGCCTGCAATCATCACCACCGATAAAAGCGCTACGCCAATTATTGGAACGGTGAAAGTTTGGATTGCGACAAATATGCCGCCCATAATCCCGGCAGATAAGCGCCATACAGGTAGTGCGCCGCTCTTAACTCCCTGGATGATCCTTCGTATTCCATGGCGAACTTTGGGGTTAGCGAGCGCGATGATGTTCAGAACTAAAAATCCGGAGCTAAAGGAATAGACAGCAGCTTCGGTGCTATTTCCTAGCGCAGTGGATAGGCCACCATTGACTCGTGACTGCGCCGCGATGAGTATGCCGCTAAGCGCAGCGAGTAAATCTAGACGCACTTGGTAATAGTAACGCTATTTCTTCGCAGAACTTGGCCCATGAACTTCGCGCTTATCTGCAATCCAGTCCATCAAAGCAAAGAGCACGCCGGAGGCTACGAAAGTTAGGTGAATAATCACGCGCCAAATTGTTCCTTCGCCAACTTCTTTTTGTCCGGAAAGTTCAATGAAATCTTTGAGTAGTTCGATGACCGAAATCGCAACAAGTGATCCAATAAGCTTGATTTTCAATCCAGAGAAATCAATCGTTCCCATCCAATGAGGTCGATCATCAGATTCATGTGCAGCATCAATTCGAGAGACAAAGTTCTCGTAACCCGCAAGAATCACAATCAGAATGAGATTTCCAATGAGGGTGAGATCTAAGAGCGCAAGTAAGTCAAGGGTGAAAACGTGCGGATCTTTCTGTCCTAAATTTTCGATGAGGTGTATAAATTCCAGAACAAATCGGTAGATAAGAGCAATAAGCGCAAAGACCAATCCTACGTATAGCGGGGCAAGAATCCAGCGCGCCTGAAAGAGAAGGTTTTCAAGGGTGTGTGCGACTTTTGATGCTTTTCTCGACATACGACGAGAGTAATCAATTCATGGGCATATTTCCACTCTCAAAGGGAGGTTCAGATGATCGGGAATCTTCCAGCTCTGCCCAGAGCAAGTAGGGCGCGCCAGGACAATTTCTGCTTTTTGCCTGCGCTAACAAAAATCCCATTTAGGAAGCCATCAAGCCATGCAACTAGGGAACTTAGTTTGCGCATCCGAATGATTGAGATGATTGTCCACACACTCACGTAGATAAAAGAGATGGGAAACGGCAGATTTCTTTTTGCCAGCCAGACTCGGTTGCGAGCATTGAGACGATAAAAGTCGAGGTGTCTGGTTGGGTTGATTACCGGGTGGCGAACCGTTACATCGGCTGCGTACCAACCAATAAATCCATGGTTATACACCTGCCAGACCAATTCAATTCCTTCATGCGCATAAAAGAAATTTTCTGGCCACCCACCAATTTCGTCGAAGAGATGACGTCGAAGGATTACTGCACCTTCCCATAGCGTTGTGGCCGGCGAACTCTTTAGAGGATCTCCCACTCGAAGGCGTGGAACCCATCGATTTGGTATTTCACCCGCTCCCTCCGGAACAACACGAGGTTGAATTAATCCCCATTCATGATGAAAATTTAATTTTTCAATTAACGATGAGAGCGCGTGTGAATCATCGAGATATGCATCATCGTCGAGAAAGAAGAGATATTCGCCAGAAACATTTGCGACTCCAGCATTTCGACCTGCGGGAATACCCAAATTCTCTGGTAGATGCAGTGTTTTCTCAGTTGGGAATTGCTCCGCTGGATTCCAACCATTTCCAACAAGAACTACATCAAGAGTGACACCTTGCTGACTCTTTAGCGATGTAAGAGCTCGTTGTAGCTCCTGAGGTCTTTTGCCCATTGTAAGTAGGACTGCACCGACCTGATTAACCACTTGACTATTCGTTCGCTCTTAATTTATTTGAAGTGAGAATACTTATGAGATGCCCAATAAAAACAAAAATAACTACTGGAATTATGATGTCAAAGAATTGGTTCAAGAGTTCAATTTCAAAGATTGAATCTACCACTGACAATACAAAAATCCAGATTGTCATCTCAACCGAATGAAACATACGGTGAACAGGAACAAAGGTAAATACTCTCTTAGCCAAGGCTATTAGAGAGACTCGTGAACTACTTACGGATTTACGATCTTCGAGTTTGGGTAGTCCCGCGAAGTATCTAGAAACATGGACGGCATCGTTAAGCGCTTTATTAAGAATAACTATTAGAGCGAAAAGTGCAGCAGTTAATGTAATGGTTGAAGAATTAATAGGTTGCTCCGGCCATTGCGCTATTCGTAAACCTAATACGAAAGCAATTGTGCCTTCCGTTAGATAATGCCCCAACTTGTCGAGGAAAATACCTGCTGGTGAAAAACGCTTTGTCCAGCGCGCAACTTCACCATCACAACAATCCCAAAGCATCTGCAATTGCCCTAGGAATAGGGCAAGAACTACACCAATCATTCCCGGAATGAGTAACGATAAGCCCGCAGAAACCCCTGTAAAAATCATTAACCACGTGACTACGTTAGGAGTGACATTTAGTTTGAGTAGGACAAGAGTCAGGTAAGGTGAAATTCGACGAAGGTATAAATCAGCTACCCAGTGCTCTGAGTTTGCACGACCGCGTACGGAATCAGGTTGGGTAACTGCGCGCAATTGCGCGATGGTGATTCGCTCGCTCACTTAGCCCTCCCAGACACATTATGCCCGCCTCGCAGAGCAATAAGTGACAATAAGTAAATGGAGAGAAAAATGGCTACTTCGACCTCAAGGCCTAAGAGTTGTGCGGCAAAACATAATGTAACTCGACCAGCAATCCGTAATCCGGCAGCCCCCATATATAAGGTGCGACCTTGTAACGCATCGTAAAGATTGGTGTAATGCCAAAGTGCCACCGCGCCGATAAGGATGAATTTTAGAGATGGCGACACCTTGGATGTGATCACAAGTAAAGATAGAAATTCAAGAGCTCGAAGAAGTGATGGAAATATCCAAGCAACCTTTGATTTAGATAAATTTACAGGCAGGAACGAATCTCGTTGTAGATTGAGAAAATCTGTAGGTTGCCCTGAGCTCTTCCAAATCATCATTCGGCGAAATCGTGTCAAGAGAGCGTAACTAAAAGATATAACTCCCAGACAAATAATGATGCGAAGGGTGTTTTCCAATGACAAAAATAAGGGCAGTGTTGCTAACAGCAGCCACCGTTCGCCGATAGGTAGGTGAATTATTTTCTTAACCCAATAGATACCACCTGCGCGAGATGATTGCTTGGCGCTCTCCTCATAACATTTTTGTAGCCTTGCAAAGTTGTAATCCGAAAGATGACGAACAGTTTGTAGAGCAACGATAACTATTCCACTCCACCAAACTTCATCGCCATCAATACTATAAATCAACGCAAAAATATAAATAAATTCTTTAAAGCGATCGGAGAGTGCATCAAGCCAAGCGCCCAAAGCAGAAAATTCACTCTTGTACCGGGCGATTTCACCATCTACACAATCAAAAATGAGAGAGAGTAATAACAGTAATCCACCAATTAAGTATCTTCCCTGAGATGCAGCATAAGCCGAAATGAAACCTATTATTAAAGAGAAAAGGGTGACCGTATTTGGAGTGACATTTTTCTCGACTAAAACGCTTGTGATGCGACGCGAGATTTTTCTGAGAATTAATGTGGAAAAGAACCCATCATCTTCGCGTGATGCTGCTTGCAATCGGAGAAATTTCTCGTTTTTTTCTCTCGGTTCCTTCGCCATAACGGGTACTCTAATGCCTGGACCTGTACAAACTCGAAGAAAAGTTGGGGCGAAATGGCACAGCGGCGAACGACTCGTAACCCAATTACTCGCCTCTTTCGCGTCTTTCGCCGGAAGTCGCGGACTCTCTGGCGGTTGGTTTTTCCACCAGAGATAGTTCCGTTTACCGCCGAGAGCGCTCAAGGTCGGCGCATAGCCGCTTTCTTTGCGGATACTCCATCGAAGATTTATCAGATAGCCCAATGGATTCCAGTTTTTGAAAAGGCACCGGTGCATCTTCAGCCTGTGATTATCACTCGCCATACTGCAACCACTGAAGAATTACAAAAAATAACTTCTTTGCTAATAATTCATGCTCGTAAATATGACTTGTTAATGCAATTACTAGAACTATCAAAATTTAAGGCTCTCATCTATGTAAATAACTCTTACCAGAATTTTCAAACACTTGCTTATCAGCAAGCGGTTCATATTCATGTCAATCACGGTGAAAGCGACAAGATCTCGATGGTGAGTAATCAATCAAAGGCATATGACAAGGTGTTTGTCGCTGGAGCCGCTGCGAAAGACCGATATCTCTCTGCAGTTGCATGGGTCGATGAAAATAAACTAATACCTGTTGGTAGGCCACAACTAGATTTAGAAACTCAACCAATTCTCGATAAGAGTTCTTTGAAGACTATTACCTATGCGCCCACCTGGGAGGGCGAAGATGAAGCAAATAACTACACATCCATGGATTGTTATGGAATGGCAATCATTGACGCCGCCCTACAGCAACCAAATTGCCGAGTTGTTTATAAGCCACACCCAAGGATTCTTGATTCGAAAGATCCGCTAATTAACAATGCCCATAAGTACATCACCCAACGACTTTCTAGGGGAGAACATGAAATTCACCTCACCGGAGACGTGCTTAGTGTGCTGAAAGAAACTGACCTTTTAATAAGCGATATTTCAAGCGTAACCCTTGACTACCTTTATTTGCGTCCAAAAGGTTCGATTTTTCTCACAGATCGCCGAGACGATAGAGATCTGTTAATTGCCGAATCACCTGTAGCAAAAGCCTCATACATCGTTGACGCTTCCACTATTGGGCAGTTATCCAAATCTCTTGAGAAGGTCTTGGCTCAAGACGAGTTGTTCGAGAAACGGCAAGAGGTCTGCCGGTACTATTTCGGAGGAATTGCGGCAGGCGAGAGCACCGCTGCTTTCTATCGAGAACTTGAGCGAGCTGTTGCTGAGCACGATGCAGCCGTTTCTCAACTCTCTCGAAGTCGTCGAGGGCATTGAATTTAATAAAACTTATTAAGGGAGAGCTGTGGTTCAACAAGTAATTATTCTCGCCGCCGGTATGGGAACACGACTTGGCAAGCCGTGGCCAAAACCACTCACCCCACTTCGCGATGGTCGAACCATCATGGAGCAACAGATGTCCAACATCACTTCCGCTTTTGCAGAGAAGGCTCGCATAGGGGTAGTGGTCGGTTTCAAAATGGAAATGATTATGGAGGCGCATCCACGCGCAACTTTTATTTACAACGAATTATTTGACCAAACGAATACCAGTAAGAGCCTGCTGCGCGCCCTCCGATCCAGTTGTGATGGCGGAGTGCTTTGGATGAATGGTGACGTCGTTTTCGATGCCAAAGTTTTAGAGCGAATCAAACCAATAATTGAAAAAGATCAGTCATTTATCTGTGTGAACACCTCTAAAGTCGCTGAAGAAGAGGTGAAGTACACGGTTGATGGCAATGGAAATATCAAGGAGCTGTCCAAGAAAGTAGTAAATGCTTTTGGAGAAGCAGTAGGAATTAACTTTGTTGCGGCAAGAGATAAAGATGCGCTAATTAGGCGATTAGAAGAGGTTGCAGATAACGATTACTTCGAGCGAGGCATTGAAGTGTCCATTGAAAAAGATGGCGCATCGTTTATTCCAATTGACATCTCAGATTTGTTCGCGGTCGAAGTAGATTTCCCTGAAGACCTTGAACGAGCGAACGAAAGTATGAATTAAAAAAGATTAATTACTACCCGCGTTGTTATCGTCTAACTCAAAACTGACATCGCCTTCCTGAACTTCGACCTCTACTTCTTCGAATTCAGTCTCGCTAAAATCTTCCTCAGTTTCTGAGTCCTCACCCAATATTGCAAGGGCTTCTTCGAGTGACATCTCGCCATCAATCTCTTCAGCTTCAAGAGATTCTTCATCTGTTTCCTCGTCCTCGCTGAGGAGGATCTCTTCATCACTTTCGGTGGCGCCGGTCTCTTCAAGAATCATTTCTATAAGTTCTTCTTTGCTAAGACCCTTGAAATCGAGGTCGGAATCCTTTGCCAAAGCTTGCAACTCTTTGAGTGACATTCCTTGTAGTTCATCCTCAGAATATTCAACTACTTCTTCATTCTCGGCCACTTCTTTACCTTCCTCGTTAGTTTTATTTAATTCTTCTTCAATTTTGGAAGCTGCAACCACGTTTAGAGCTGTAGTTTTTTCAAGAGAGTCTTCTTTTGGTAACTCCAACTTCTCATCACTATTCACTACTTGGGACTTAAGTGTTGCCGCTCGAGGAGAGTCAGGAGAGGGAGCTTTCGCTTCCTTATCGTCTAATTTCAGACGATTCATCTCGGCCCATGGATTATCCGAGCCAGATTTCTCGCCAGCCATTTTCTTCCTTTCCCGAGCGCTTAATTAAATTACTGTGGAGGTAATTGCTGCTGTAAATCATCTGCACCAAATGACTCTACTTCTGCAATTTCTGGGTTCGAATTCACAAACTGCGCGTTGTTGAAGTCAGATCCCGAATTGAAACTATTTGGAGCGCCAGTGCTGTTAGCCTCAAATGGAGCTGCAATCGGAAATCCCGAAGCATCAGTCGGTGGTGGTGGAGCAAATCCTGTCGCCGGTGGTTGCCAATTTCCCTGTGGCGGTGCGAAAGCTGCAGGTGGTTGATTAAATCCGCCATCGAAGCTCTGTGGTGGTTGCCAATTTCCCTGTGGCGGTGCGAAAGCTGCAGGTGGTTGATTAAATCCGCCATCGAAGCTCTGTGGTGGTTGCCAAT
>Ga0209358_10001705_pt1 | contig 17253 bp, 11 predicted proteins | sample LauGreFa1BDMLBSN_2_FD_187574 | JGI IMG/M metagenome (GOLD analysis project Ga0209358, IMG submission 187574) | Freshwater lake microbial communities from Lake Michigan, USA - Fa13.BD.MLB.SN (SPAdes) (version 2) | ecosystem: Environmental > Aquatic > Freshwater > Lake | place: Lake Michigan, USA... | reverse complement strand
CGAGCGCTGGAGCTTTGCTGATCGATGATATTGCAAAAATCGATCAATTCTTAAAAACAGAGCGACCAATTGAGGTTCCTGAAAAAATCGAAGGAACAGCGTTTGATATGCCCATTAAGGTCGGTGCGCCGATGCGAAAGCCTTAAAGATCGACGAGAGCCTTAGGCATCGCTAAAAGCATTAAGCAATGGCGCAAGCCGCGCAACACTTTTTTCACTGGCCCCTTGGTGAGCCTGTGAAAAGCCTGATGCGGCATTAGCCATGGCCTGCTGGCGTTGTGGGTCAGCAATAATACTGAGGGCTGTTTCAACAGCCCTCGTGGCTTCTGTTTGAACCGCAGCTCCTGCGTCAAGCGCCTCCATAGCAGCCTGTTCGAAATTATAGATCGATGGGCCAAGCACAACCGGGCACGAGGCACTACAGGGTTCAATTAGGTTTTGAGAGCCTGTTCCCGCAAGCGAACCGCCCATGATCACCACATCGGCAAGGCTGTACCAGCTGGCCATTTCGCCCAATGAGTCACCAAGTACAACAAGCTCCGACATCGATTGACGCGGGCCTTGCCATATTGATTCAAAGTCGGGCGACGACCTGCGACAGATCTGAAATCCATAGGAGGATATCGATGCAGCGACTTCATCAAACCGCTGTGGATGTCTGGGTACGATCACAAAAAGCACTTGATCACTTTTTTTTGTAGCGATCAAGGCCTTCCATGCAGCTAAGACTATGTCTTCTTCGGTTTCCCGCGTACTTGCTGCAACGATCACTCGGCAGCTTGCGTGCGCCTGAATCAACATCTTCCGCCAACGAAGGCCCTGGGCTAGCAGGATCGCGTCTAGTTCGAGATCAAACTTGAGATTCCCCGTAACGTGTATAGGCCCAAGCAAGTCCGACAAAGCACTTAGCCGCGATGCATCCGCTTGTGCTTGCATGAGAAAGGCATCAAATCCTTCCAGCGCTGGCCTGATCAAAGGAGAATAGGTTTGCGCTTTGCGAAAGCTCTTTTCAGACAAGCGCCCATTCACGAGCAGCATTGGTACCTGCTCACGGCAGGATAAGTGGGTCAGCAAGGGCCAAATCTCGGTCTCCATGACCAAACCAATCGAAGGCTTCCAGAAACTTAGAAAGCGATGAATGGCGCCCGACCACTCGTAGGGCAAATAGACTTGGGCGTCTGCCATATCCTTTCCCGCCTGCCGTCCTGTCGGCGTTCCATGAGTGAGCAAAATCCCAGCTTTGGGCCAGCGTTTGCGTAAAGCCTTGATGAGACTTTGCGCTGCGCGTGTTTCACCAAGTGAAACGGCATGAATCCAAATCCAAAAGGCTTTATTCGGCGGCTTGAGGCTTGAAGGGTAAATCCCGATGCGCTCTGGCCAGTGCCGCCTGTATTCGGGTTGTCGGATCGATCGCCTCAGTAAATAGATCCATACAAAGGGTGAAACAAGCTGCCAAAGCAGTCGATAGCTCAATAACCACAGCCTTGATGCCAAAGCACTGAAAGGCCTCGTATTCCTGAGCGACGCGGGCTTTCCACTATCCATGAGGAGCCAAGGCTTGAATACATTGCCCAAGAACGTCGTAAATACCCAAAACCAAGTGAAGCCTGCGGTTAGCAGCCTCTACGGCTTGGTGCCCGATCAACGCGCACGGCTTCGGGCGCGTTTGCAACGCGTTGGCTGGCTTACTCGCTTCGAAGCACATCATCAAGGCCTCGAATGCAACAAGGCAAGAGCTTCTTCAAACACAAGATCAGCAGTTAAAGCGCCCTCCAAATTCTTATGAGGCGTCTTGGCCATAACACCCACATGATCAGGTGAAGTGGCAACATAAAGGCCTAAAGAGGGTAACTGGCAGGCAGCGGCAAGAAAAAGAAGCCCGCTGTCAACGCCTACCGCCAGTTGCGCTCCCGCAAACAAACGCATCCAGGTTGAATAATCAGGTCGTGAGCTGGGCATCCACGCATGAGGAATAGCCTCCACCATCCTTCTTGCCCTTTGATGTTCCTCGATCGAGCCCCATGCAATTGCGCAGCGATACCCGCGCTCGCTGAGCGCTCTTCCAAACCTTATCCACGACGCTTCGTCCCAGCACTTTTCCACCCGCGCACTACCGTGCAAAAGCCACACAACGCCGGCTCGAGCGGGCGACATATCCGAACGCGCGGCCTGATGATCAATAATCGCTCGCTTCACATCATCGCTAGCCTCAAGCAGATTGCTCCTCGGATGATGCGAATCGGCTAAAGCTTTCATATCAAGTCCATAATCGATAGCGATCTGAAGTTGGGATGCGCTAATCTGAAAGTCTTGCAAGACATCGGCCATTAAGGACATGTAGCGCAATACCGCATGCTGAGCCTTGTAGTGCAAGCCCTTGTGCCGACGGTCGTAAAACAAGGCTGCTAGCGCCTCTCGACTTGCGGATGCCTGCCATCCGTGGCGAATCGCAGGCTTGCCTTGCGCTAAACGGCACACGATTGCGCTTTTCATTAGTCCTTGAAAATCAATGACCGCGTCATACTCAGAAGCTGCAATATCCGCCTTGAGTTTGCGCCAAGACGCTTGAAGTTCGCCGCGCTGTATGCTTGAAAACCATGATTTCTTCCGCCATGTGCGAAATGGCACCGCAATCACTTGCTCAACGAGCGGGTGGGCCTGCATCAAATCAACATACTCCGACTCGAGCGCCCAGTCGACTTGCAGGGCTGGCACAAGTTGCTTTGCCATACTAAGCGCCGGCCATGTTTGGATAATGTCGCCAAGTGATGACATCTTGACCACTAAAAACCGCATACAAAATTTGTCCGAAACAACGATGGCAGCAGGAGCAGGCTCAGATCAAAATGGCAGCTCCAATTGGGGATTGATCGAAGCAAAGGCGCTTCGAAACTCCGACTGAATACGGGCCAAGGCTTGCTCACTATCCGCTTCAAAGCGCATAACAACCACAGGAGTTGTGTTGGATGGTCTCGCCAGTCCGAACCCATCATTATATTCAACGCGAATACCGTCAATGGTTATCCAGGATTGCGCCGTCTCAAAGGCACCAAGACCTTGAAGCTTGAGTTGCTCAACAATACCGACATGTTCACCCTCGTCGCAGACCAGTTTCAGCTCGGGCGTGGATGGAGCATCAGGGAGAGATTCAAGCAGACCGTTAGGATCCTCAGATCGAGACAATATTTCTAGCAGTCTTACAGCAGCATAAAGTCCGTCATCAAAACCATACCATCGTTCTTTAAAGAAAAGATGGCCACTCATTTCTCCAGCAAATGGTGCGCCAGTTTCACGCAATTTGGCCTTAATCAACGAGTGCCCGGTCTGCCACATCAAGGGCTCGCCACCTGCCTCTCTAATTACACGAGCAACATGCCGAGAACACTTAACATCAAAAATGATCTGCGCACCTTCGTGTCTTGAAAGAATATCCTTAGCAAATAGCATAAGCTGTCGGTCAGGCCAAATAATCTTGCCACTTTTTGTAACAACACCGAGCCGATCACCATCACCGTCAAAGGCAAGCCCGATCTCGGCATCGCTTGATTCAAGACATGCCACTAAGTCGCTCAGATTATGGGGATCGGCAGGATCTGGATGATGGTTGGGGAAGTTGCCATCAACCTCGCAAAAAAGCGGGTGAACTATACAGCCAAGTGCCTCAAGAAGTTCTGGCGCATAAGCACCAGCCACACCATTGCCGCAATCTATAGCCACAGTCATGGGCCGTGCAAGCTTCATATCACTAAGAATTCGGTCTCGGTAGGAGGGCCAAATATCGTGCCTGCTGCGTTTCGCTTGCACAGCGCCTACTTTTGTCAGGGCCGGCTCGTTGAGCGCTGTCTGGCGCAGGATATGCTGTTTTAATGACTGGATCGCATCTCCGTATAACGTATCACCTGCCATCATCATTTTAAGACCGTTATAGTCTGGAGGATTGTGCGAACCCGTCACCGCCACGCCAGACCCGGTATTCAATGCATAGGTCGCAAAGTAAACCATCGGGGTCGTAACCTGGCCTATGTCGATCACATCCACGCCGTGACGCATCACACCACGCGCTAGCGCATCAAGCAGTCTTGGTCCTGATAGACGGCCATCGCGGCCAAGCACCAGACTTTTTACCGATGCTGCTACTGCCTTAGCTCCAAGCGCCTCTCCGATAGCCTCAACAGCCTCTTCAGTCAAGGATCTATCAACCACTCCCCTGATGTCATAGGCCTTGAAAATTGACGGATCGATGTGCGCAACTTGTCCACCTTGCCCTGCCTGGTCCGAATTTGCTGATGCCATAGCCCCATTCCCTCGTGCTTATCCACTAGGCGGATCATAGGCGATTCCGGATCCAATCAAAGCCAGTGCTTCGATTTGATTTTCTAAAGACTCAGTGAAGGCAATAAGAAGGCTTGGCGCTGCGTATGCGCGATCTTCAAGCATACGCAACCACCAGTTAAAGCCCTCCTCATCGGGACTTCGGCCAAGAATTTGTTGATAAAGGGCCTGAACAAACTGCTGCGGCTGGTTTTGCGCCGCTTGCAAGGACAACAAGCCCTCAGAATCGCTGAGTAACTGGGCCGCCATCGCCTCGAGTGCTAGTCCTTGGTCTAGCTTTGCCATCCAAGCGCCCACGCTCGACTTTGAAGGCGCTTGCTGCAGAACTGCCTCAAGCAGTCGATAAGCCTGACCGGCATGGCCTTGCAGGTCGAGCGCTACAAAACCACCACCGGCGAAGTGCAAACGTTCAACGTCTTGCAAATCATAAGAAAAACCCGGCCCCTCGAGTTTCCAGCGCGTTGACTGTGCGAGGCCATCAGGGTCAATCCTCTCGAGCCTGACAGCGTCTTGCGGTGCAACCACATCCATTGAAAAAGCATTCGTGAGCGTAGTGATTGATTGAACCCCAATTGGAGCACGAACGATGTCAGTACCCTCGCCCGCATCAATAAGATCGTGGCCAAATCCTGGCAACCAGGTTTCGGCGCGCTCACTGCCAATGAAATAATCGTCGTGGGCAGTACCGATAACGAATTCAATCGCCGTGCCCAGCGCGATGCCCAGGTTGTCGACGGCAGCCAATCCACTTGCAGCAACACCGATCGAGGCAAGCGAACCGTCAACGAGACTTAAGCTCGCGCCCTTGCTTAATGCGGAAAGATCGATGACATCGCGCCCGCCGTCATCGACAAGCGTTTGGAGCACAAGACCATCATCGTCCTGAAAAACATACCAGTTATTTCCAACCGCCTTCTCCCGGGTGCCATAAAGTGCGCGCAGAGCAGCCACGTCGAGTAGGCCCCAATCGATGCGCTGTTGTTGTTGAAATTCCTCGAAATAAGACATAACGGTATAACGTTTACCATCATCAATGGGTGATAAAACGGCACCGCCAAGGGCACTGTCGCCCGCTTCATACAGACCTGGATGCTTCAAGCCAAGGGCGTGGCCAAGCTCATGTAAGAGCGTATCAAAGCCCCTGCCGCCAGGGGTCAGATCACCGAGGAATTGAGGATTTAAGCGGATCAAACCAGGCTCCGGACCCGATGGCAACGAGGCCTGTCCTGCAAAAGGGAGCTCGGGATCGAGCTGGAAACGAAGTAACCTTGGGGGTAGTGAAAGCACGCCAATGCCAAGCGCTGCATCATCGCTTTGACCGACTTTGAACTCGCCCTGATTATTCACTTCTTGAGCAGTGTGCTGCGAAGACCCTTGTAGCGGAATAATCTCTGCGACAAGCAACAGTGCGCGTTGCACTGCGATGCGTTGGACTTGCGTCAATGAGGCATCAAACTCAATATCCACCCGTAAACCCCCGCCTTGAGGCTCTGCCCAAGGATTAGGATCGCCTGGTAAAAGCACCGCGGAGACGTCGGAAAGCGTCACATCGGTATGAGCTGAGATGGTGTACTGATGGGTTTCGGTGAGACTAGCCATAGCCCTCATTCTCAACGATTCGCTCAATTAAAGCTTGGATCAGACCGCTTGATTATGGCAATAACGAGAACTTGATCACAGCTGTGCCTTCATTAATCGCTTTTACTCAATCAGACGAACGGAACCGGCATAGGCCAAGCTTCGCAGCCATCATCAGCATTCTTACTGCGGCAGGTTGATCAGGCAAATTAAACTGATTGATCCAATCGGAAGCAAGAAGGATACGATGGCGCTGCTTGATGAGTCGTCGCATCAGATTATCGTCACCGAGTTCGGGGTGAAAACCATAACGAATCATCGATAGCGGCTCGAGCGCCTGCCATTGACTTGCAGTATCGTGTTTCCACTCAAGTTGCGTTCCTGGAGTCAGATGCGCACTTGCAAAATGCGAAAATAGTTTGAACGGATCTGGGCGCTGAACCCAACTTTGTGGGCTTAACAAGTGGGGGGCATGGCGAATAGCAGCAAGCCGTCTAGCGTTTAGATCCTCGGCCAGCGCCTCATACTGCGGCAAGATCACGGACCAATCAAACCGGGAAAGCACATGGGCTCTTGCTTCTTTGCCCATCGCACGCCCAAGTGCAGGCTGACTGGCAAGTTGAAAAAGGGCTTGTTGAAGAGCGTGTGGATCAATCACCGTTGCCATGCTGACACGTCCAATATAGAAATCATAAGTGTCTACTTGCACCGCATGGCGAATCGCTAAGTCGGAACCAGCCTGCAATCTCGAATCAGGCAAATAGGTAGGAATCCTAAAGCCTGTTTGCTGATGAATTACCGTATCCTTATATCCATTCCAGTCCGATACCACGACGGGCAACTCTGCCGCCATCGCCTCGATCGGCGTAAGGCCGAAAGTTTCCTGAATATTGTCTGAACCCGACAAAAATACGTCAGCCGCACGCCAAGCAGCATTAAACCAATGGTCTGAGGAACCATCGACGGTAATGAATGAAACGTCCGGCGCAAGTACACTTCGAGCGGCTTGGAAGGCACTTTCAATACCCTGATTTGGAAATTGGCCGCTTTCCAGACAGACCACACGACGCGCATGAAGACTCGATGCAAGTGTCTGAAGCGCCTGATACATGGGCGCCGGATTTGCCTTGGCGTGAAAGGTAAGCCGTCCAACAAATAGCACCACAAAATCACTAGGCGAAAAATTCCATTGAGCGCGCGCCGTTTGGCGCAATGCTTCGGAAGTCTGAAAGCGCGAGGCCTGAACACCCAGAGGAATCAGTGGAAGTTGCAACTTTGGAAATCGGTGGGCGCCGGTGCTTGATGCAAATCGCTCAGTTGTTGAATCAATGAGTTCTTTCGCCAGCGTTTGCGCTACCTTTGACGTACAGATTAGGGCATCCCAGTCTTGAAACGGCGGAAGCGCAAGTGCGCAGAGCTGATCGAGTGCACCCGCTGAGGAGAGGGTGTGAGTTAAACCCATAAGCGAACAAGATCCCGGTCCAAACGTCGAACGAAGGTTTGCCAGATCAACAGTCGGAGGCGCAGGATAGTAGAGCGTACCAATTTTTTGGAATCCACCAGGCTTAAGCATGGACTGCCAACGCAAAGCACCCTGAAAGCCTGCCTGTAAGAGCAGCTGTCGGAGCGATTGTGGTGATTGTTGTTCGAAACCTGCCCAAACGGTTTCAGCGCTCTTGGGGTTGAGCATTGCTCGATCAACAAGGGCTTGCAGAAAGTGCTCGCCATTTTTCTGCCGTCCCATAAGCTTTGCCTGGCTCGAGTATGCGTCAAGTGCAAAGTAGGCACTAAATGAGCTCACCATATCGCTCCGCTATTCATATCGTATTAACCAGATCAATGAACTTATCGGCTGCTTGTTGCCAAGTGAAATGCTTACGAACATGCTCAGAGGCTCGCCGACCTGCCCCAGCCCTTTCGTTTGCAGAAACCGACGCTACGGCCTGCAACTGACCCGCTAAACCCGCTACGTCGGGCATAGCCCACTGCGGTAGTGATTGGTCGGAATAATGGTGATCAGCAAGCCATTTCGGACATTGAACCGCTTGCAAGCGAAAGGGGATCGGCCAGATAGCATCCTGGACCCCGAGCAAATACTCGGACTGTCCGCTCCAAACCGTGCATACCGCGGGCGTGCCACAAGCCATCGCCTCAATTAAGGGAAGGCCCCAGCCCTCGCCCATCGAGGGGAACAAAAACACGTCGACCTGCGTATACAAATCACTGAGAGCCTCTTCTGACAGCAGACCCTGAACCCAGCGAATCGATAAATGCTTATAACGCTGAATCAAGGCCAAACAATCTGGAGCCATCATCACACGTGATTCAGAAATCCACTCGGGCTTGATAAGAAGCTGCACATCCTTACTCGTACCAAAAGCCATATCGAAAGCTTCAAATGCCTGTTTGTATGCTTTCCGGGTTTCGTACTTTCCCATCATCAAAAACCGCAGTGGCCTTGACGGATCCGATGTTTCTTTACGCCTTGAAAAAGGATGAAAACGATAAGGATCCACGCCCTCTGGAACGACCGCAATACGGGCAGGATCCAGACCTTCCTGAACTAAACAATCCTTACCCCACTGACTTGGGGAAACTAGTAAATCATAACGTTCTAACCATTTTTTTGAACCTGGAGGGGGTCTACTCGATTCAAAAACAACCCAATAAAGCTTTAACCCTTTTAAAGCAACGGCGAAGTCCGCATCACCGAAAAATAAATTGATGTCGCTTGATACTGAGCTTGCTATCGCTTGGCGAACCTCAATAGCAACACGATCGTGGAAGTGCTCGACCACCCCGAAACAACCTCGAAACATCTCTAGTTGGGCCTTGATTTGGGCTAAATGCACACCGATGCCCATCAAGCCCCTTGGCCCAAACATACGCAACCTTCGACTCATAGCTCTCCTGGGGCCATATGACGACGCTCAACCAAAGTCCAAGCGAATCGCACAATTCCTCGAGGGCGAGGCAGGCCTTGGTTTAGTTTTTGAATCAATCGATTACGGTTCGTTTGCAGATCACGATCAAGTGATTGGGTCGCTATCGAAAGTTGCTGAAACATGATGTCGGCGATGTAACGCTCGTTTCCCACATTTTTTTTCCACAGGTTGCGTAGCATGATGTCATCGTAGCCATAGTGGCCCGAGAAATCTTCATCGTAGGGACCCGCTTCGAAAAAAGCATCGCGCCTTACAAGAAAGGTGTTCACATGAGAACTGGCGATCTTTCCAGCTTCCAAACGCCCAAAGGTATATAAGGTATCAGATGGTATCTGCCCTAGACCGCGAAGCAAGAGATCAAAGCCTACGGGCGCAAGGACGTTATCGGCATCAAAAAAAAGCAACCATGAAGACTTCGCCATCATGGCAGCCAAATTCCTACAACCCGGTTGATTCCAGGCTATGTCGTCGTCAACACGGAACAAACTGAGGTTAATTTCACAAGCAGGAAGCTTCAAGGGGATGTCTGAGAAGTCGTCGACCACGATAAACTCGATTTGCCTTCTTTGCGCCTCAGGGATTTGCATCCAAGTGTGCAATTGTCGAAGCATGGCTTCTTGGCCGTTATAAACATGCGTTATTACGCTTAGGCTTAACAAAAAAGTCTCCTAGGGCTTGAACTTTCGGATTGAACATTAGCACCATGCAAAAACTTTACGCGATTCTCATCACAAAAAATGATCATGCAATCCTAAACGCATGGATGGACAGACATGCCAAGGGTTTTGATGCTATCTCTGTAGTGGACGGTTCGGATGGAGGGGAAAGTCAAGCGATTTGCGCAGCCTATCCAAACATACTTTACCGGAAAGACCCTCCTGGGCTCATCACTGACCAAACGCTGCGCCACGCTGCGATGGAATCGTTGCGCTCGATGCTCAAGCCCAATGACTGGATTTTTATTGCTCACCCAGACGAGTTTTTGCTTCATCATCCGAGACAAATGATGCACGTTCCAATGCCCTTGGTGCTTTGGCTGCCATTAGTGGTCTTGCCTCACCCAAGCGAACGCGAGTTAGCACTAAGCCTTCTTGGCAAGGCGTTTAACCCGAGCACGGTTTTCCAGCACTATTGGTGGCGACAAGGACAGTTGCCCCATTGCGAATTCAGAATGTTTCGACTTGTCCAAAATGATCAATGGGATTTGAGATCGGAAAAGAAAAGCACAACGGTTATTCCACCCAACTTCGCAGGACTGCCTGTTTGCAATTTGTTTCCACTTTACTTTCATTACAAAATATATGATTTAGATGTTTCGCGCTATCGAAGCAATGGACTTTTCGTCGACTCTGGGCTCGGCACCGGATTAAACCATCCAGTCAGTAGTTTGGACGATTTATTTTTTGACGAGCATCGCATTTGGGGCGATGGCTACCAAGCCTTTGAACGCCAAAACCCCTATATTTTTAAACGTTTCGGCAACCCACCGCATGGGGTGACGAATGCTAAGGGCGAGGTCCAAATTATGAACGACGATGACCTGTGCATTCACCGCTGAGACCAAGCATTTAACTGCCTTGATTACTCAAAGGCTAGCCACCCCAAGGTATGTACTCAATACCCTGGCCGATCAAGTCTGCAACCGCGTCGCGATTTTCTTTGGACTCAGAAAAGAATACAAACATGTGTTGCCGTGTGGTAGCGCCGGCGTCTAATACACTTTTCCAGTATTCATAACCAGCCTGGTCATATGCGGTTCCGGTTGCAGGATTGAGCTCAAGTGGATCGCGGCCGAGGGTGTTTTTGTAGAGATTGAGTACGTAGTCTCCGCTTGACACATCATCACCGTAAAGGGCCTTAAACTCAGCGCTCCCGACAAATGCAGAAGCAATATCGAGAAGCAGTATATTTTGATCGGGCGCAATACTTGGATTGTTCTGATTTTGTATCAACACGTCGACCCAATAACCAAGCCCTGCAAGATCAGGCTCTCTTGCAAATGCTGCCCTGTAGAGCCTGAAGGCAATCGCCGGATTGCCGTCCACATCAAGCGTAACTTCACTAAGCGGATCACCGTCAAAGGCTTGTGCAAACTGAAGCTTCTCAACACCGATCAAAAGGTCGGTTTCTCCTGACACTGGGTCATTGAGTTGCCATGCACTTTGCCCCTGGTAGGTCAATTTTGTAGCCTTGTATTGGGCTCTTTGGCCGGCATAAGCAACGATATCAAGACCGTCACCCCCAAACACCGTATCGTTCCCGTCGCCAGGATAGAGCAAATCGTTGCCGGCAAACCCCTCAATAAGTTCAGCACCCTCTCGTGCGCGAATCAAATCATTGCCAGCGGTCCCACTCAAATGGGTACCTGGCGCAAAAATCAATACATCTTTGACATTACCTTGCGCAAGATAATGGGCCAGGCCCGAAGGATAAAGTCCGGTCTCGAGCGCGGTTAACGCTTCTTCATTATTCTCCAAATAGTATTTCTCGTTGAATCCAATTACCGCAGAGTCGCTAAACCCCGGTCCGCTACCAATTGCGCCCGTACCCTGAAACGCATAGAAGTTGCCAGCATTAAGACTTTGCGAAGTATTTACAAAAAGCAAATCGACGGCTTGATCTGGACCTAAATGCACTAGGGTGGGAAAGACATCCCCGCGAACGCCACGCACAAGATCGGTAATGTCTGGGATAGCGCTAGCACCGACCGGGTAAAAGTTTCCATTTCCGGCATTCATATACAGCGACAAGCTCGGTGTGCCACCCTGATAGCTGATTGCCAGATCTTGATGGCCATCACCATCGACGTCTAGTGCCTCTATTCCGACCACCTGCAAGGACGATTCAGTGTCGCCTTTAAAGACACCAATCTCAGGGGTACCTGGCTCATAAACGCCCGGAGACACAAATTGCAACAAGCTGCGCTCAGCACCGAGCGCAGTTACTGTCCAATCACCATTTTCGTCTTCAACCGCTGTCACGCGCTGAAGCCTCAACGCTACAGCAATGATAGGGTCCGTTCCCCGTGCAGCTAGTACATAGCTTGCTGCATCGATACCTCGCAATAGGTAAAGCGCATCTCCCAGCACACAAGTCTTTGCCGTACGAGGCTCGGTTGTGAACTCACCAATGGTACCCGTAGCCGTCTTGAAGACCCTAACACTCACTTCAATGGGAAAATTAGCGCCTGTTTCTGTCAAGCTGCCATCGCTGTTGACTCTAAACTGAACGACGCCACGATCCTGATCAAGCCCCAATAAGCTTGTGGAAGCGGTCGATTGGGCATTGATTGACCCCTTCTGCACGAGCGTTACAGTATTTTCTACAATCATACTGGATAGCCACAGGGGAGTTGCGTTTGGATCATTTGGTTGAATGACATATCGCACCAAGGATGCGCCCGCATCGACTTGTAACTCTTTAGTTGAAAAAACCATTTGCGGCAAAGAGGTTCCAGCAGAACTGAGTATGGCCACCGACTCTGCGACCGAGGATGGGACTTTGGCCGAAACGTCGATCGACACAAGCTTGAATGATCCATTTTGCTGGGATACAAGTGCGGCGCTCTGTGCTGAAAGGTTAGATGATTGAGCGCGGCCATCATCCCGATTAACCGCGAAGGCAAGATCGGGCCGTTGATCGCCGTTGAGATCACCGACTGCAAAGCCTGCAATCTGCCCATCGAGCGCGACGGCGCCGTTAACCGCTGAAGCGATATAGTTCGAGGTAACGTCAGTGAGGTTTCCCTTTGCGTCTGATGCGAAAATCACGAGCCGGTTTGGGGTCGGAAGGTTACTGCTAGCTCCTAGCGAGCCGGCGGGGTAGCTCGTAAACTGGATGATGAGTTCGCTTTGACCATCCCCATTTAGGTCTGTTTCGATAAGCGCGTTAGTTTTCATGACCCCCGGCGCGCCGCCCTGGCTCTCGAGCCAACCACGATAAGCCGCTAAAGACGGCCATTGTGCAGAAGATGGTGTGAAGAAAGGCTGGCTTGCTGCCTTGATAATGGCTGAATTAATGCTGTCATTCATTGATGAACGCTCCTGCAACTGAACAAATCTGCGCCCTATACCTCTTGTGCCTGCGCAAACTTCTTCTTTCTAGTATGGTGGCGCATAGTAGTCCATTCAATGGCCCTACGTATGAAGCCAAACGATTAACATCTTAAGCTCGCATTATGTCCTTTAAATCCAAGCCTCACGCAGCTTCAATAGACATCCGTTTGTTCCAGATTGTATACTCTGAGGATCCCTCTGAAGCGCCAGAAGCCGACTACATGGTTCTGGATAATCGAAGCAATCCTCGGCCCGACTGGCGAGAGTACTGGCCGATCAGAAACTTCATTCGTGCGAATACACTAGTAGATGACGTATTGTATGGCTTCTTCTCACCGCGTTTTAGAGCGAAGACTCAGCTCAGCTATGAGCAAGTGATCGAAGTCACACGAAAACATCGACGAGCTGGCGCAGATGTGGTCTTGTTCAGTCCGCAACCCGACATGGGGGCGTTTTTCCGCCATGTCTTTGAACAGTCAGAAGTATTTGACCCAGGTATGGGAGCACTTGCGCAGCAATTCTTCGATCAATTGAGCATACCGGTGCAAATCGATCGGCTGATCATGGATTCTCGCCATGTCGTGTTTAGTAATTATTTTGTAGCTACAGGAGCTTTTTGGAAACACTGGTTTTCAGTGACAGAAGCACTGTTTTCGTTATCCGAAGGTCCGCCAACCGCTCTGCAGCAGGCGCTCACGGCAAAGACTAAATATCCCGGAGAGGTTCAGCGTAAGGTCTTTATTCTTGAACGTATCGCCTCGGTACTGCTGGCTAGGGAGACGCGATGGAAGACTGGGTCTCATAACAGTTTTCTGACCGTTTGGTCTTTAAGCGGTCTGCGAAAACACCGCGATGAGGCAATCATTAGTGACGCGCTTAAGCTCGCGTTTAGAGAACAGGGCTTTGATGCTTATGGGGCAGTTTTTGAGCGTATCCGCGCGCGCATTAACACCTTTGAAATTGCCAAAATCGTCGTTGAGGCTGAAAGCCCGCAACGCACGCCATCACAGGACTTGCTACAAGAAGTCGATTTGCTGATAGCTCAAGGCGAGCACGACGCAGCACTCGGGAAGATACGGCAAGCCCTGCAAGCGCCAATGGCTCAAAAGTCGGCGCTTATTTGGTTTCACTACGCAAGCTTACTTGCAAAACTTGATCGGTTTGCTGAAGCTGAGGGCCCTTGCAGGCAGGCCTTGTTTTTGCAGCCCAAGCTTTTCCCAGCCTACCTTAATCTTGGACTACTGCTAGAGCGACTTGGGCGGCCTGAGGAAGCTTGCGAGGTTTGGCGCAAGGCTTTAGATGTGGAAGGTATTCGCGACCCAGTTCAGCAGCCTCATTGCCTTGCACTGTTGAACCAGTTAGGGCGACTACTTGAACAGCTCCGGCAATATGAGTTAGCCGAACGATTCATGAAAGAGAGCCTTTTGATCGACCCAACCCAATCGAAAGTCTTACACCATTGGGTCCATATTCGGCAAAAGCAATGCCGATGGCCCGTATTTGAAGCCTTCGGTCAAGTCAGCGTATCCATGATGGTTGAAGCCTCTTCCCCGCTGGCCACGATGGCCTCGAGCGATGATCCAGCAACGCAACTAGCGTGCGCCAAAAGAACTGTGGCAGAGCGAGTACCATCATTTAAGCGCATGGTTGCAGCCGAGCATCGATATCGGCACAGCAAAGTTAGGCTTGCTTATGTATCTGGCGACTTATGCCTTCATGCGGTTGGCTTATTGATGGTTGAGCTTCTCGAATGCCATGACAAGAACCGTTTTGAAGTCTTTGCTTATTGTTGGAGCAAGGAAGACGGATCGAACATTCAGCGCCGTATTCGCAAGTCACTTGATCGACACATTCCGGTTGCATCGTTGAGCGATTATCAAGTAGCGGAGCAGATTTATCGCGATGAAATTGATATCGTTATTGATTTACAAGGCTTAACTTCTGGCGCACGCCCAGCGATCCTTGCAGCAGGCGCGGCACCTATCCAGATTTCATACCTTGGCTATCCCGGGAGTTGCGCAATTCCCCATGTCGATCATATCGTTGCTGATCGGTTTGTCTATCCAGTTGAGCTCGGTGAGAATTTCAGTGAACGCCCCATGTATCTCGACAGATGTTTCCAGACTAGTGACCGTAAGCGGGCAGTCGGTCAGACACCCACACGAGCGAGTCTTGGCCTGCCTGAGGACGCCTTTGTATTGTGTGCGTTCAATAATAATTATAAATTTACTTATGAATTGTTTCACGGATGGATGCGAATTCTTCTTGGAGCTCCAAGGGCAGTACTCTGGCTCTTAGGCGACAATCCATGGTCGATTAAACACATGCAAGACGCAGCAAGTGCTGCTGGCGTCTCTCATCATCGACTCATACTTGCCTCGCGCGTTGCGCCACCAGATTATCTGGCTCGATTCACCCAAGCAGATCTATTTCTTGACACGTTTCCCTACAACGCGGGAACAACTGCAAACGATGCCTTATGGATGGGATTGCCAATACTCACGCATTCAGGCCAAAGCTATATTTCGAGGATGGCTGGCAGTTTGCTGCATTGGTTGGACCTTGATGAGTTTATCTGCAAGAGTCAAGTCGAATATGAACATCGAGCGATCGCGCTTGCTAATGAAGAAACGCGACAAACCGTACGACAAGCACGGCGTCGTTTGCTCGCACTCAAAGCATCCGGCGAACTTTTTAATACCGAGCGTTTTGCCAAGGATTTTGAAGATAAGCTCTTGCGCTTGATGGATCAAGATTCGTCCCATCGCGCACCACTGCACGAGGCAAGGAATTCAGTTCATGGCTAAACCCTTACATGTGCGAACCGAAGCGTGGTTGCGCGGATCCCATTCTTTTGCTTTAGTTTATCGATTCCAACTCCAAGCCTTACTCAAAGAGTCGGACTTGCGGATTCATCATCAAGAACAGCCCCCTCTTCATCCAGGGCAACACGACGGGGTGGATGCCGGGTTTTCGCTTGGTAGCCTCGAACAGGTCGAAGCGCTGCTCGTGGCACCGTCTTACCCACCCGATGTGATCTACCGTCTCGTATCACCCAGTAAGCTCGCTTGCTCAACTAGCGAGCGGCTTGTTTGTTATCTCGTGACCGAGCTCGGGCTTGGGATCACCCGCTTAGCCGATGATGGCAACGACATTCAACGTTTTGAAGCCCTTGGCGGCATGATCCACACCCCGTCCCGGTGGTCAAAACAGCGATTGATCCATGGCGGCTTTAAGCCCGAGCACATCGCAGTCATCCCTAACGGGGTGAACCCCGGAATTTATTTTCCAATGGCCTCTGAAGACATTGAAGCGGTGCGTGCCCAGCAAGGCTTTACCCCTGAAGATATCGTGCTCTTGAATGTGGGATCGCCCGTGTGGAATAAGGGCTTGGACATTTTGGTGCAATGCTTTGCACGCCTGAGGCAAACCAATCGACGATTACACCTGGTGCTTAAAGACCAAAGCAGTGTTTATGGTGTTGGCGTTCAAAGCTATGTGCAAGAAATCCTTAAACCCTTTTCGCACGACATGAAGGAAATCGCGCTATCAGGCATCCGTGTGATTCCGGCCTTTTTGACTTTTCACGCCATGCGCTCGGTGATGAACGCAGCAGATTTTTACATCTCGCCGTATCGGGCCGAGGGCTTCAATATGCCGGTGCTTGAGGCTATAGCCTGTGGCACAAGGCCCATTGTGTCAGCGATTGGTTCCACAAGCGATTTCTGCCACGCAGACAACGCCTTTCTCATTGATGGAACGCTACACGGCCCCATGAAAGTACAAGACAGGGAAACCGATGCGCATTTTGAGCCAAACCCCGATGCGCTATTTGCCATCTTGCAAGCGCTATGCCAGAGCGATCCTAGGGATCGAAAACTTCCACTCGTTGAGCGCGAAAAGTCGGTCAGCCAGTTTCATTGGGGCGTCGCCGCGAAAGCCTTAGGTGCCTTATTCAAGGACATGGCAGCCTCACAATAACCCACTCTCAATGGTCCGTTTAAATTCATGATGCAGTTTTATCGGGTAACTAGAACATGCTCAGTGATGGTAGGGCGCATAAGAGTGGATCGCGACCCGCCACCAAGGGACCCAGAACACCCTCAGCGAATTGCCACGAGTCATATTTTTTGTGGTCAAGTGCATTGGGAAATTAGAGCCATCAAGGAGGTTTGTGGGGAGGATGCCGTCGAAGTTGTGCCTCAAGCTCAAGTAATGCATTTGTTGCCCACAGAGATTCTCCCTTCAAGCGAAGGGCGATCGCTTGGCTATCAGCTTCAAGCGCTATCCGGCATACGAGCTATTTATCGTATCGTTCTCATTAATGGCGCGGGGACCATGTTA
>Ga0209358_10001702_pt1 | contig 17271 bp, 15 predicted proteins | sample LauGreFa1BDMLBSN_2_FD_187574 | JGI IMG/M metagenome (GOLD analysis project Ga0209358, IMG submission 187574) | Freshwater lake microbial communities from Lake Michigan, USA - Fa13.BD.MLB.SN (SPAdes) (version 2) | ecosystem: Environmental > Aquatic > Freshwater > Lake | place: Lake Michigan, USA... | reverse complement strand
GACGGCACCTACGTCCTGACGATCGGCCCCGAGTTGGCGGATTTCCCTTCCGCCGAGGCGGAAGCCGACACCTTGCGCCTGACGGCCCTCCTGGAGGACGCCATCCGCGCGGCGCCGGAGCAATACCTCTGGGTTCACCGTCGCTTCAAGGGTTTCAACGGCCAGCCCCCCAGCCCCTACTAGGCCAAGGCGCGCCGGTAGATCGCACCGAGTTGCGCGACATGCGCGGCGGGCGAGTAGCGGGCGGTCACGGCGCGACGACCGGCTTCGGCCTGGGCGCGCGCCTGCGCCCCCTCCGACAGCAAACTCGCCAAGGCCGCGGCCATCGCCTCGGTATCCTGGGGCGGAATCGCGAGACCGGCGCCACCGGCCAAGACCTCGCGCAGACCGCCCACGGCGAAACCCACCACGGGGACGCCGCAGGCCATGGCCTCGATCGCCGCCAGGCCGAAGGGTTCCTCGCGCGAAGGCACGATGACCGCCGAAGCGTGCGGCAGGAGGGCGTCGACATCGTCCCGGAAGCCGAGCATCCGCACGCCCTCCATGGGCGCGTCCGCCGGCAGGGCGCCTTCGCCGATCACCGCTAGCACGGCGTCCGGTCGGCGGCGGCGCAACGCGGCGAACGCCCGGGCGCCGAGATCCTGACCCTTGCGGCGGGAGATGGCGCCCATGAGGGCGATGACCGGCGTGGCCGGGCCGACGCCCACGGCGGCGCGCAGCCGATCGGGCGCATCGGCCGAAGCCGGCCGGAAGCGTTCGCCGTCGACGCAATTGGTCAGCACCGTGATCGGCCGCGCCCAGTTCCAGGGGAAGCAGGCCTGGCGCCGGGCGACGTCCGCGGAGACCGCGATGAGCTGATCGTGGAAGCCGGTATGGAGCCGGGGCTGGCTGGCATGGAGATGCGCGACGCTGCGGATACCGTGGAAGTGCCGCAGCACCGCGGCGAAATTGCTCGAGCTCGTGAGATGCGAATGCACCAGGTCGATGCGTTCCCGGCGACAAAGGGCCGCCATCCGGTCGACCTCATCCAGGGGCCAGCGCCGGAAAGTCGTCGGCAGGTGCGGGACCTTGCCGGCCAGCTTCTGCTCGATCCAAGAGCCCGTTTCGGCGGCCAGCCAGACATCGTGACCGGCGGCCTGCAGCAGGGGGATGAGCCGCTTGGCGTAGACGACGGCCCCGTTGGTGCCGAGGTTGGAGGCGGCGATGAGGAGGCGCATGCGGCTCAGTTCATCCCCGGCCGATTCGGGGCATCGGTAGCCGGTCGGGTCGGGGACGCGAGGTCAGGTCGTGCGCCCATGGCCATGGTGCGCGCCTGGCGGGATGGCTGATGCATCCGCCCTAAATTGGGTCGTGGCCAAAGGTGGTCAACGATGCATCGCGAGTCCGCGCGCGCCACCGACCTCTATAGTGCTTATAGCATCCCCTGACGCAGGCGGCGGAGGGGGAACGCCCAACGGGCCCGGCAGCGCGGGCTTCCCCCGGCCGAGCGAGCGCCGCTCACTTGAGGAGTTCGACCTTGCTCGGCGGCAGCTTGAGGTCGGCGGGCAGGCCCGGGAAAACCTGGGCGAAGAGCGCGGGCTGCTTGGCGAAGCCGGACCCGTCGAGGCAAGCCCACGCGGTCGTCCCGACCGTGCGGATCCCGACCATGAAGCCCTCGGTGCGGACCCGGTTCTTCTCGATCCGCATGACGATGACCAGCGGGACGAAGACGATCTCCTGGTCGCCGGCGCGCACCGGCGCCGAGGGCGCGCCCACGGCGCAGTCCTCGAAGCGGAAACCGGCGAAGGCCTTGACGGAGGCGCGGACGGCTTCCTCGAATTTCTGGCGCGAACCGGCCAGCCGCAGGATCGCCGGGTGCGTGTGCTTGATGATCGGCTCGGGGTCGCCCCGGCCCATGGCCTCGTTGAGCTCCTTGATGAGCGCGACCAACGCGGCGGCGTCGGCCGGGGCGAGGGGGGCGACCGCGGGCGCGGACGCGGCCGGCTTGGGCGCGGCCGGGGCGGCGACGTCCGCGGCGAGGGCGCAGGCGGAACCGGCGAGGAGGGCGAGGAGACGGAACATGGTCAGCGAAGTTCGAAGCGGTAGGTGGCGAGCGCCTCGGAGGAGACGCGCACCTGCCCGCGGGTGGCGGGCGCGAAACGCGAGGCGTGGGCGGCGGCGAGCGCGGCCTCGTCGAGGAGGCGGCTGCCGGCGGACTGGACCAGCTGGACGGCGATCACCGCGCCGGCGGGATCGAGCTGGACGCGGACGGTGGCGAGTCCCTCGACGCCCGCGCGGCGGGCACGCTCGGGATAGGTGGGCTCGACCCGGTCAAGGAAGGCGGGCGGCACGAACGCGGGCGGCACGGGCGCCGGGGCCGGGCCCGGCACGGCGACCACCGCAGGCCCCGGGGCGCTCGGAGGCTCCGTAGATGCGGGAACCAACGAGGGGGCGGACGGGGCGACCTCGGTCGCCGCGACGGCCAGGCTCACCGGGAACGGTGGCGGCAAAGCCCCACCCCCCAAGCCATCGCCCGCCGGCACCTCGCCGGGCAAGGCCACCGGCGTTTCCGGCGTCAGCACGACCACGAGCAGACCGCCCTCGGGCGGACGCACCTCGCCGTGTCCGACGAAGGAGCCCGACCAGACGGCCGCCAAGGCGGCGAGGTGCGCGGCCGTGACGGCGGACCAGATCAGGAGATGACGGCGGTGCGGACGCACTTGAGCAGGGTCGACCGAGGGGAGGTCTCAGTCAAGAGCCAGCCGTGTCATTTGGCGAAGTCCGGCACGACGTACCAGAGCAGCCGCCAAGCGCCGCAAGGCTGGGCCCGGGTCGGCCGTGCGGTGCGCTCGAGGGCGAGGAGGCCGGCCTTGCGCAGACGAACCCCACCGGCGGGCAGCCCGAGCAAGGCCTCGGCGACCGCGGCGAGGTGAGGGTTGTGGCCGACGACCAAGCGGTCGCGGCGGGTCTTCGCGAGCTGGACGGCGGTCTTGAGCGGATCGGCTTCCGGCTCCAATCCAGGCAGGACCTTGAGGGGCAGCGGACCGCCTCCGAGCATGCGCAACATCTGGGCGGTCCGCACGGCGCGGACCAACGGGCTGTGCTCGATCGCCGGCACGGTCTGCAGGGGGACGCGGCCCACGCCCTTGGCCAACTCCGCGACTTGACGCTGCCCCTTCGGAGAAAGGTCGCGCGTCGCATCGGGCACGCCATCCACGGCGTCGGCGTGGCGCAGGAGGTAGATTCGCATGCGAATGAAGGTGCGGGCGGCCTTGGTTTTTGCAAATCGGTCTTGCCCTCGACGCATGACGGCCGAGAAATGCCGCCCGTGCGACGACTCGCCTGCGCCTTCCTCCTCGGCCTTTCGGCGCTGGGATGGTCGGCGACCGGCGCCGGCTACAGCCGCGTGGGCATGACCCTCGCGGGCTCGATCTGCGTCGACGCCGCGACCGGCGAAGTGCTCGCGCAGGACCGGGCGGACGGCCTGGGCCACCCCGCGAGCGTGACGAAGCTGATGACGATGCTGCTCGTGCTGGAGGATGTGCAGGCGGGCAAGACCACCTTGGCCAGCCGCGTGACGGTGACGAAGGCGGCGGCGGGCGTGGGCGGTTCGCAAGTCTGGCTCGCGCCCGGGGAGTCCTTCCCGATCAGCGAACTGCTCTACGCCCTGATGCTGCAATCGGCCAACGACGCCGCGGTCGCGCTCGCCATCGACCGGGCGGAGACCGTGCCGGCCTTCGTCGCCCGCATGAACCGACGGGCGGCCGAACTGGGCATGTCCCGCACGCGTTTCGTCACGCCCAACGGGCTGACCACGGGGGCGGGCCCGCATGACACCACGACGGCCCGCGACCTCGCCAAGCTCTGCGTCGAGGTGTGCAAGCGGCCGGAAGCGCTGCGCTTCACGGGCACGCAACAGCACAACTTCGCCCGCTTCCTCAAACCGGTCGCGATGGTGAACCACAACCACCTCCTGCCGACGTTCCCAGGCTGCGACGGACTCAAGACCGGCTGGACCGTGGCCGGCAAAGCGTCCATGGCGACGACGGCGACGGACGGTCCCCGGCGCGTGATCGCGGTCGTCCTCGGGTGCGACAGCCCGCAGGGCGCCAAGGCCGCCCAACGTCTGCGCGACCAATTGGCGGGCGAATTGATGAAGGATGGCCTCGGCAAACTGGCCGCGAAAGAACTGGCGAAGTCCAAGCTGGCGAAGCCCGTGTCGGTGGCGGCAGCGACTCCTAAGATGGCCCCCGCGATGAAGCCTGAACCTGGCTTCTGGGACTGGCTGGGGGATTTATTTAGTTTCTAACCCCTTGCCGAACATAGGGTAAGGGTGATTAGTGAACATTTGTTCATTTTGCTTGCCTGCGGGCCGGGATTGGACACGTTCCTCCTCACCAACGCACCACGCCCATGTCCGCCAAACCCGAAACCACCGCCAAGGAAACCTCCGCCAAGGAGAAAGCCAACGTTCAGGCCGCCGAACGCAAGACCCTCGACCTCGCCCTCTCGGCGATCAACAAGCAGTACGGCGACGGCACCCTGATGCGCATGGGCGACGCCACCAAGATGGCGGTCTCGACCGTCTCGACCGGCTCCGTCGCCATCGACCTGGCCCTCGGGGTCGGCGGCCTGCCCCGCGGTCGCATCGTCGAGATCTTCGGCCCGGAGTCCTCCGGTAAGACGACCCTCTGTCTCTCCATCATCGCCGAGATCCAGCGCCAAGGCGGCAACGCCGTCTTCGTGGACGTCGAACACGCCCTCGACCCCCGCTACTCCAAGGTCGTCGGCGTCGACCTCGACAACCTCCTGGTTTCCCAGCCCGAGTCCGGCGAAGACGCCCTCAACATCGCCGAGACCCTCATCCGCTCCGGCGCGGTCGACGTCATCGTCATCGACTCGGTCGCCGCCCTCGTCTCCAAGCAGGAGCTCGACGGCCAGATGGGCGACTCCACCGTGGGCGTCCAGGCCCGCATGATGAGCCAGGCGATGCGCCGCCTGACGGCCGCCATCAGCCGCACGAACTGTGTGGTGATCTTCACCAACCAGATCCGCGAGAAGATCGGCGTAATGTTCGGCAGCCCCGAGACCACCCCCGGTGGCCGCGCCCTCAAGTTCTTCTCCTCCGTCCGCATCGACATCCGCCGCATCGGCCAGATCAAGGAGCCTTCCGGCAAGGTCATCGGCAACCGCACCAAGGTGAAGGTCGTGAAGAACAAGGTCGCCCCGCCCTTCACCGAGTGCGAATTCGACATCATGTACACCGAAGGCATCTCCCGCACGGGCTCGGTCCTCGACCTCGGCATCGAGCATAAGATCCTCGAGAAGAAGGGCGCCTGGATCGCCTACAACGGCCAGCTGATCGGCCAGGGCCGCGAAGCCGCCAAGGATTACCTGCTGAAGAACCCGAAGGTCCTCGAGGAACTCCAGAAGATCATCCTCGAGAAGGTCCAGGTCGTCGGCGGCATGACCCTCGCCTCCGGCGCGGGCGAGAACGTCTCGGCCGAATAAGAGTTTCGTTGTTGGCTAGCCATAGCCCGGGCCGCACGCGAGTGCGGCCCGTTTTCTTTTGGGGAGTCGGTCAGCGGACTTCTTCGAACAGGAGGGAGGTCTCGGCCGGCGCGTAGGCGGCCTTGAGCGCGGCGACCATTTTGGCGTGCTCGAGTTCGGAGGACTTCACGACGGCTTCCATGTCCTTCTTGGCCTCGGGGCTGCGGAAGAGCGTCTTAATCTGCCGGGTCTCAAAGGCCTGCTTATCGCCGACGGCCTTCCAGATTTTGTCGAAGGCGGGCTTGAGCGGGCCTTGGGGGAACTCGGCGGCGAGGTTCACCCCCGCCTCCAAGGCGGCGCGCTCGAAGACCTTCGACTGCCCGCCCCACGTCACCTTGACCTGGGCGGTCTGAGCACCCTTCACCTTCAGCGTCAGCCGGTTGAAGCGCTGATGGAAGTCGGCCAACGCCAGACCGGCGGCGATCGTGCCATCCTTGGCGACATCCCCAGCCTCGAAGACGCACGGGATCCGGTCGCTGATCAGCGTGAGGGCATCGCCCTGCCCCGGGACGATACGTTGGCCCGCGGACCCCTTCGCGGTTCGGGCGGCGAGATCGACCTCGACCGTGCCGAGGTCGCCGTCCAGGCCGAGGGCCTTGAGGTAGGCGGCCGCCATCATCACGTGTCCGGCCCAGCCAGGGTGGACGCCATCGCCACCCTCGAGCTTGAAGGCGTCGCCGTACTTCGCGCGGGTCTCGAAGCCCTTGGCGAGCATCGGCCAGTAGACATCGGCGAAGGTCACCTGCTCGGCCTCGGCCACCTCGATGTTGATGTTGCGGAACTGCAGGAGCGCCAGGTTAAGGGTCTCCCAGGTGCCGCGGGCCGACTTCACCCACGGCGGGACGGAGTGGATGGTGCCGGAGGAACCGAGCACGACGCGGGCGCCGGCGGCCTTGAAGGCCTGCACGACCTTGGTCTGGTTCTTGCGATAGTCCTCGCCGATCGACTTCTCGAACGGCACGTAGCGGAAGTCGTTCATGCCGTAGCAGGTGGAGGCGATGGTCGGCCGGAAGCGCAGCACATCGTTCTTCATGCGTCCGAAGAATCCGCCGGCGGTCTCGCCGCTCCAACCGTACTGGCGGCATTCCACCTGGAGGTCGGGGCGCGCGGCGGCGAGGTACGCCTCGAGCAGCCGGCTGTACATCTTCTGCTCGGTGATGGAATCGCCGCAGATCGCGTAACGGTCGCCGGTCTTGAGCAACAAGCCCTTCGGCTCCGGCGCGAGGTGGCCCACGTAATCGGCGGGGACGCCGGGCGGCAGGGGTTGCGTCTCGCGGGCCAGGAGCGCGCCGGCGAAAGCCAGGGAGACGAGCAGGAAGCGGGGGTAGCGCATGCGTTTTCCTAACTTGGTGACGACTTGAAATCTACCCCGATTTGCCCGGCGACTTGCTTTTCACGGGCGACGGTGCTAAGTTGACCATCCCCTGCAGTGTTCGACACCCGCGGCAGCCTCCCTTCCCTACGAACATAATATACGGGAGGTGCGACCCGACCGGCCTCGTCCGAGCCGTGGCAACGTACCGCCCACCTAAATCCAGGAACAAGTGGAGCTCCAATCGGAACCGGCACAGGTGGGGGACCCTTTTTGAACCGAAGAGTGAGCGCAGAGTAAGGAGTGCAGGATAGAGTGCTGGGTCGAGTGCTGGGTCGATTCCATTGAATCGCACACGTCAATCCATCCCTCACTGGACTCTGCATCCCCTTATCGATTCAGAACTCGATTCCGCACTCTGTACTCGATCCCGCACTATACCCTCACCCCAACTTCAGCGCCCCTTCCTCGCAGAGCGCGGGATTGCCGAAGGTCTTCATCGGGTGGCCGAAGCCCTGGGCGATCGCCATGAGCAGGCGGTTATGCGGAGCCTTGTTGAACTTGAGCGCCCGGCCGGTCTTGAAGCCGAGGCCGCCGCCGATGAGCACCCAGGGGATGTCCTCGTGCGTGTGGCTGTTCCCCTTGCCGAGTTCGTTCGTCCAGACGATGGTCGTGTGGTCGAGCATGTTGCCGCGGCCGTCGGGCTCGGGCGTCTCCTGCAGGCGCTTGGCGAGGAAGGCGATCTGCTCGGCGAACCAGGTGTTGATCTTGATGAGCTTCTCGACCGAGCCCTTGTTGAGGTCGGGGTCGTGCGACAACGCATGGTGCCCCTCCTCGATGCCGATCCACTTCATGCGGGCCCCGCCGACGGAGTTCGTGAACTGGAAGGTCGAGACGCGGGCCAGATCGTTCTGGAACGCGCTGATGAGCAGTTCGGTCTGCAGGCGAGTGATCTGCGGGATGCTGTCGTTATCCAGCGGCACGCCGGCCTCCGGCGGGTGCGGGACCTTGAGGGCGGACTCCGCCCGGCTTTCCTGCAGGCCGCGCTCGAGCTCGCGCAAGGCGGTGGCGTGCTGGTCGAGCAACGCGCGGTCGCCCTTGTCCACGGCGGTGGCGACCTTGGCCAGGTCGTCCTTCAGCCCATCGAGCACGGAACCCAGGTTCTCCCCTTCCTTCATCGAACCGTAGAGCTTGTCGAAAAGCTCGTAGGGGCTCGAGACCGGGGCGACGGGCTGGTTGGGACCCGCGTAGCTCCAGCGGGTCCAGGGGTCGGCGCGATTGCCGACCGCGACACCGATCTCCAGGGAGCCATGGCGGGTCTTGGTCGCGGCGTTGCCCTGCAGGTGGGTCCGGATCACCTGGTCGACGGACGGTCCGCTGGCCCAACCGGCGGGCGCGCCGCCGCCCCCCATGATGTTTCCGGGGAAGAGCTCGATGCCGGTGAGGAGGCAGCTCATGCCGCGCATGTGCGAATCGCCGTCGCCGCGCACGCGGTTGTTCACGCCCTTGAGCGTGAGCATGCGGTCCCTGAAGGGCGCGAAGGGCTTGAGGATCGGCTTCAGCGTGAAGTTCGCGCCTTCCTCGTCGGGCCAGAAGGCCGGCGGCACGACGCCATTGGGCGAGAAGACGAAGATGACCCGCGAGCGGCGCCCGCCGGCGGGCTCGGCCGCGCCGAGGGCGGCGAGGCCTCCGAGGAGCGGGAGGGCGGCGGCCGAGAGGCCGAGGCGACGGAGGAAATCCCGGCGATGTTGGAGCGTCATGGTCTTAGCGAGTGGGAGGGGTGGCGGCGCCGGTCGGACGGAGGGCCGCGACGACGGCGACCTCGACGGCCAGGTTCCGGATATGGAAATGATCCGCCCGGAACTGGTCGGTCAGCCGGCCAAGCAGCTCGGGGGAGTAGGCGGCCGGGGGCTGCTTCACGAGCGACTGGAAGAGGTTGCGGACGAAGCCGGCCTGCCCGGCCGCGCTCTCGGCCGCGTGCTTGGCCACGTCGCGGGCGCCGGTCAGCTTGATGACCTGCCCATCCGCCGCGGTGTACTCGGAAGTCGCGTCGACGGGCTTGTGGTTGTCGGTCGCGCGGACGCGGCCGACGGCGTCGAAGCGCTCGAAGCTGAAGCCGAGCGGGTTGATGGTCACGTGGCAGGACTGGCAGGCCGGCTTGGCGGTGAGCTCGGTCACCTTCTCGCGCATAGTGAAGGACGGGTCGAACTTGTCGTCCATGAACGCGATCGCCATGGGCGGCGGCTTGAGCATGCGGCCGAGGATGTTGCGCGTCACGAAGACCCCGCGGTGGATCGGCGAGGTCGACTTGGTGTAGGAGAAGGTGGCGAGGAGGAAGGGGTGCGTCAGCACGCCGCCGCGCTGCTCAGGGTCCATCTTGACGGGCTGGAACCCGGCGCCGGGTTCGACCTTCTGGCCATAGAACTTGGCGAGCCGCTCGTTCATCAGGATGGTGTCTCCGAGGAGCAGCTGGCGGTAGTCGGAGGCCTCCGACCAGACGACCCCCTCGGTGAAGAGGTCGAGGGAGGTCCGCAGGTCCATCACGACCGCCTGGTCGAAGCCGGGGTACTCCTGCTGGTCCTTGGCGATCTCGGCGCCTTCCTCGACGTGCAGCCAGTGATGCAGGAAGTCCCGCAGCTTGGCCTTCGCGCGCGGGTCCTTCAGCAGCCGCTGGGCCTGCTTGCGCACCTGGGCTTCGGTCTTCAGCTGGCCGGCGGCGGCCGCCTGGAGCAACGCGTTGTCCGGCACGGAATCCCAGAGGGTCAGGGCCAGTCGCGACGCGACGGCGTAGTCGTCCTGCGGCCCGAGTCCGGGATAGAGGAAGGCGGGGTTGGAGAGCGTGAAGATGAAGGCGCGCTTGGCGGCGATCTCCGGGGCGACATCGGCGGAGTAGATCCGCTCCAGGTCCGTCCGCTGTTCGGCGGTGAGCGGCCGGCGATAGGCCAGCTGGGCGAAGCGGAGCGAGAACGCCTTGAGCTTCTCGGCGCGATCCGGCGCCTCGGCCTTGGTCCCGGCGAAGGCGAAGAGGTTCGGCCCGACCAGCGCGGAGACCTGCATGGCCCCCTTGGCGACGGCCTCGGTCCATTCGCGCGAAACGGACGCGCCGCGTTCGTAGCCGACGCTGGCGTCATCCGGCGGCAGCGGGACGGAGACGACGTGGACGAAGGACGAATACTTGGGCGAGAGGTTGGACGGCGGGATGACGGTCCAGACGCCGCCCGGGGGGCGCCACTCGAGCTTCACGCCGGCGGTCTTCTCCTTGTACTTGAAGAACTCGACCTTGAGCGGGTAGCTGCGGCCGCCGAGCAGGAAAAGGGTGGCCTGGCCCGACCGCGGCTTGCCGGAACTCACCCAGAGGTCGATGTTGGAGTCCTTCTGGGTGCCGTTTTCGGGCACGTTGACGTAGAGCCGGGCCCCATTGGGCGTGGTCAGGCGGAACTCATACTCGCCGGTATCGGGGGCCAACAGGGACCCCGTCCAGTTGATCTTGAACTGGTTCGGCTTCCCGCCGGGCGCCGGCGCCTTTTCGCCGAAATCGAAATCCAGGGACGGATCCACGCGGTCGATCAGCTTCACCTCGTTCTTGGCGCTCACGTTGGTGGTGTCGCCATCGGGCAGGCCGCGGTAGCTGCCCGCCAGGCCGCCCGTCTCGGTGGTCCCGCTCCCCCCCCGCAGCGAGCCGAGGAGATCCGCGATGCTTTCGCGGTATTGGCGGACGGTCAGGTGGGCGAGCTCGATGCGCGGCGGGTGGTTGCGGGCGCGGGCCTCCGCCGAATAGAAGGCCTGGTGGATGTGCTCGGCCGAAGCGGTCGCATCGGCGAGCGAGAGCGTCCCGGGATCGTCCTCCGGCATCTCGCGGGCGATGTACTTGGCCAGCGCCGCGATTGACTTTTCGCCGACCAACGGTTCGTCCGCCTTGCCGGCGACCCCTTGGCCGACGGGTCCGTGGCAACGCATGCAGTCCTCGCGGTAGACGACCTCGCCGGCGCGGGGAGCGGCCAGGTTCTTCTTGTAATAGCGCTGCCCTTGGCGGCCGACCACGACGAGTCCTCCGACGACGGCCAGGAGGGCCAGGATCTTGTAAGACCGGGACAGGGGCATGGGGTCTGTGACCACTGACCATCTTCAGGGGTTCCGCTAAATCAAGCCCGCCTCGCCGAAACTGAACCAACCCTTGCCCGCCGGATCGGTTTCGGGACGGCCAATAATGACGTGATCGAGCAATTCCACCCCCAGAACCCGGCCCGCCTCGGTCAACTGGCGAGTGACGGCCCGGTCGGCGGGACTGGGGGCCGGATCCCCGCTGGGGTGGTTGTGGGCGACGATGGCGGCGGGGGCGGCGTGCTTGAGCGCGATGCGGAAGACCTCCCGCGGGTGCAGCAGGGAACTCGTGGCGGTCCCCGAGCTGACTTCCTGGAGGCCGAGCAGGCGGTGGCGGCGGTTCAGCGAGAGTACCCAACATTTCTCGACAGCGAGTCCGACCGTGAGCGGCTCGAGCCGGGCCCAGACCTTGGCGGGCGAATCCAAGCGCGCCCCCGGATCGGCCACCCGCTCGCGGAGCCGCCGCGCCAATTCGAAGCACGCGGCCAGCTCCGCGGCCTTGGCCGGCCCGAGCCCCCGGATGCGGGCGAAGTCGGCCCGCTCCCAGCCGGCGAGCCCCGCCAACTCACCGGCCTCGCCGAGCAACTGGCCGGCGAGCTGGTGGGCCGAAGCGCCGCGTGAACCGGCGCCGATCAGCAGCTCCAGGAGTTCGACGTCGAGCAAGGCGCGGGGGCCGAGTCGAGCGAGGCGTTCGCGCGGGCGATCTGCGGGGGGCTGCATGCCGCGAAGCCCATCCGCTCCGACGCCGGGCACAACGCAGGTTATGCCCCAGCGGAACCCTTCACCCGCGCGACGAAACGAGGGTCGGATGGCCTCCGGTCAGTGCTGGGGAGCGACGGCGGGCCGCGCCTCCATGAACGTGACCTTGCCGGTCTTGATGTCGTACATGGAGCCGAGGATGGCGATCTTGCCCTCCGCCTCGAGCTCGCGCAGGGTACGGCTGGCGGAGCGGATGTAGGCGATCGTGGTGGCCACGTTGCGCGCGGCCACATCATCCACGAAGACCCGCTTCGTCTCGGGGGTCACCCAGTCGCCGTGCGGCTTGGTGCCCGGCTCGATGGCCTTCTGGATCTCGTTGACGAGCGCGTCCAGGTGCTCGCAACCCGTGGCCTTCGAGGCCGTCTTGCCGGTCTCGAACAGCTCGACCGCGGCCTTGACGGCGCCGCAGCTGGTATGGCCCATCACGAGCACCAGGCGCGAACCGGCGATGGCGCAGGCGAACTCCATGCTGCCGAGGACCTTCTCCTTCGCGACGTTGCCCGCGATGCGGATGACGAACGCATCCCCCACGCCCATGTCGAAGATCAGCTCAACGGGGCTGCGCGAGTCGATGCAGCTGAGGATCACCGCCATCGGGTATTGCGCCGCCGCCGTCGCATCCACCTGGCGGGCCAGGTCCCGGGAGAGCCGGCGACCGGTCACGAACCGCTCGTTACCCTCCTTGAGGAACTGCAGGACGCGCTCGGGGGTGAGCTGCGCCTGCACCTCCCGGGTGCTCACGTCCACGTACTGGATCTGGTTCTCCATCACGTAGCGGTCCTTGAAGCCGATGAGGCTCACCTTCAGGTTGCGCGCCGGCGCGGTCTGCTTGCGGAAGTCCTCGATCAGGTCGAGGATGTCCGGGTCGATGTAGTCCGTGTTGCGCGCATCCAGCACCACGTGCCCGTTCACCGGCACGGACTCGAACGTCTGCTCGAGCACGGCGCGGTTGAGGAAGCTCACCTGGTTGGAGAACTCGATGCGGAGGATGTCGCCGCTCACATGGCGCTCCATGAAGCGGAGCAAGGGCCGCCGGAAATTGCTGTGCAGGATGAAGCCGAGGCTGGTGCCCAGGCCGATGAGGACGCCGGTCAGCAGGTCCGTGAACACGATGGCCACCGTCGTGACGATGAAGGGGACGAACTGGGTGCGCCCTTCCGACCACATCTGCCGGAAGAGCGTCGGGCTGGCCAGCTTCAGGCCCGTGACCAGCAGGACGGCGGCCAGGGAGGCCAGGGGCACCTCGTTCAGCCACCGGGGCGCGAACAGCACAAGCAGGCAAAGCAGCACCCCATGGAAGAAGGCCGAGAAGCGCGTCACCGCGCCGGCGTTGATGTTCACCGAGCTGCGCACGATGACCGAGGTGACGGGCAGGCCGCCGAGGAAGCCCGCGGCCACGTTGCCGACGCCCTGCGCCATGAGCTCGCGGTTCGGCGGGCTCACCCGTTTGCGCGGGTCCAGCTTGTCGACGGCGCCGAGATTCAGCAGCGTCTCCAGCGAGGCGACGGCGGCGATCGTCACGGCGGCCATGATGATCGCGGGATTGCCCAAGGCCTTGAAGTCGGGGCTGGGCAGCGCCCTCATGAACTCCCCCAGGCTGGCCACGGTCGGCAGCTGCACCAAGTGGCTCGGCCCGATGGCCCAAGGGCTGCCGGCGGCCTTCATCATGAGGTTCACCGCCACGCCCAGCAGCACCACCACCAGCGGAGCCGGGATGAGGGACTGCTTGAACCGGCTCCGATCCCACGCCAGCAGGATGGCCAGGGAAACCAACCCGATCATCAGCGCGCCGGGCTCGAATTCGAAGAGCGAGGAGAACAGTTCCGAGAGGGTATTCTTGCCGTCGGACTGCAGGAAGCCCAGGTCGCCCGCCGGATCCGCATCGTGGCCGACCGCATGGGGAATCTGCTTGAGGATCAGGATCACGCCGATCGCGGCGAGCAGGCCCTTGATGACGTTAGAAGGGAAGAAGGCCGCGATGAAGCCGGCGCGCAAAAACCCGAGCAGGATCTGGATCAGCCCCGCCAAGATCACCGCCACGAGGAACGCCTCGTACGACTTGAGCGTCGCCACCTGAGCCAGGACCACCGCCACCATGCCCGCCGCCGGCCCGCTCACGCTGGTATGCGAGCCGCTCAGCCAGGAGACCAGCAGGCCGCCCACCACGCCGCTGACGAGGCCGGCCACGATCGGCACGCCCGAAGCCAGGGCGATGCCGAGGCACAACGGCAGCGCGACCAGGAACACGACCAAGCCGCCGGCGAGGTCCTTCGTCAGCGAGTCCCAGGCGGAGATAGGAGCGGCGGGCGGGGTGACGGGGGGGGTAGACATCGGGGTTGGGGCTAGACGATTGCAGTGGGTCAGCGAACCTGCAAGCCTGCCTAAACGGGATCCACGTCCAAGACTTTGCTTGCCAGCATCTCGTGACAAGCCCGTGTCCTTTGGGCGTCCCTCCATCCATGCGCCCCTCCCTGCTGAACCCCACCTTGCTCACCGTCGGCCTGCTTTGCCTCTCGAATCTCTTCATGACGTTCGCCTGGTACGGCCATCTGCGAACGATGAAGGACAGCCCCTGGTGGACGGCCGCCCTCGTCAGCTGGGGCATCGCCCTGGCCGAGTACCTGCTCATGGTGCCGGCGAACCGGATCGGCTTCGCAGGGGGCCTCTCCGGGGCGCAGCTGAAGATCATCCAGGAATGCGTCACCCTGGTGGTCTTCGTGCCCTTCATGATGCTTTTCCTGGGCGAAAAGTGGCGTTGGGACTTCCTTTGGGCCTTTTTCTGCATCCTGGGGGCCGTTTTCTTCATCTTCCGACCCGACCGCGCTTGAAACAAGCCCCCGGGAGGGGTGTTATAAGTGTATTATGAGTCTGCTTACCCTCGCCCTCATCGTCGCCGCGACCAACACGGCCCCGAACAACAACGGGCCGACCACCAAGACCAACGCCTCGAAGACGACGCTGAAGGCGTCCAAGAACACCAAGGGCAATGCGGCGAACGCCCCGCAGGATCCGAACGCGCCCGCGCCCCAGGACGGCGCCGTCGCCACCGACCCGAAGAAGGCCAAGGCCAAGCCGGCGGAAGCCCCGGCCGCGGACGCCGGGGACCCGGCCTCGCTGGTCGCGAACTCGGTCGACGCCGCCACGCAGATCGCCAACGCCGCCGCGAAGGCCGCGATGGATGAAGTCGCCAAACTTTCCGCCATCGGCGGGGGCGGCGCCAGCCCGTCCCTCGTCGACGGCAAGACCGTCGAAGCGGGCGTCGCCGGTGCGAGCGCCGTCGCGAAGGAAGTCTCCAAGGCCGGCAAGCCCAAGAAGGAAGCCCCGGCCGAAGGCGCCGCGGAGCCCAAGGCGGAAAAGAAGCCCAAGGCGGCGAAGCCTGCTCCGGCCGAAGGCGGCAAGGACGGCGAGCTCTTCGGCGTGAAGGTCGAAGGCAAGCCGGAGAAGAAATAATCCACGGGCAAGGGGTAGAGTCCGGAGTCGAGTGCTGGGTCGATGGCGGCGTCGAGTGCTGCATCGATAAAGAGACCATCTGGCTTGCTGGCTTACCGCGGCGACTTCCGCCTCCGGCCAACATATCAACCGATCAACGGATCAACGCCTGCCTCGGTAGGGCTGACCGTCCCCGGTCGGCCGCGGACGAGCGGGGACGCCCGTCCCTACCTTGAGAGGCATAGATGCGGCAGGCGCCAGGGCCAGGGTCCGGGTCAGGAGTCAGTCATGACATGTCACCTGCTACGTCTCCGGCCAACGGTTGAACCAGCCCACGTGTCAGTTTATCCGGAGTGGCAAACCCATTCCTCCCTGACACCTGCGTCATCCTCCATTTTTCTTCCCCTGACCCGATCGCCGCCCCTACACTCTCTCGACTTCGCCACGTGCCCATCACGCTTTTCCATCGCTTGGCTTTGGTTGCCTTGTTCACCGTGGGGCTAGGTGCTCAGTCCGACCCCGCGCCGCCGGCACCAACGAACAAGGACCTGATCGTCACCCGCACCGGGCCGCGAAGCTATAACATCGAAGCCCCGGGCAATCTAGGGCCGAATAAGCCTTTTGCCGGACGTACGCTGCAGGAAATCGACCCGCAGAATAACCCGATCGACCTGCTGACCCAGGCCATGTCCTTGGCCAAGGAAGACCCTAAGATCGCGCACAACCTTTTCATGGCCGCCAGCCTGCGAGCCGCCTTCGATATGGAGCGCGTCGACGACGCCACCGCGCGAGGCGCCTGGGCCTACCTATTGAACCAACCTGGTCCCGCGCAACTCAAGCTCTGGGGGGCGCTGACCCGCAAGCTCGGGCAAGCCGACCACCAAGCAGTCGTTGCGTGGGCTAGGTCGAGTGGTCCGCCCGCCTACCATCCGAGTTGGATGATCCAACACGGGATGAGGGCCATCAACGGCGACCGCGCGAAGGGCGACAACGGGCTCAAGCCTGGCTTCGAACCGGTGGGGGCTTGGACCAAGGTCTGCGATCAAGCCGCCCGGACCGCCGAGGACGCCGGCTATTGGACGGCTCGCGAAAAACAGACTAGTCCCGAGTCGCTGCAGGCATTGCTGCAATTCCTGGAAAACGGCGCCGGCCAGAACCTGGATAAACGGGCTCCTTCGAGGGCCGCCGCCGGACGACAGAAGATGCGCGAGGCCTGCGCGAAGTTCGACCCGCGGGCGGACGACCCCGCTTGGCATTTCATCGAGGCAAAGGCGGCGCTCAATCGAATCTTCGAGGAATGCCACGCCGCGCACCTCAAGCAGCGCGACGAAGAGGCGGCAAAGCAGAAAGCCGGCAAGTAAACGGGCAAGGGGTGGAGTGCAGCGTCGATGAAGGCGTTTGGCATTTCATCTCCCCCAAAGAAAAACCCCGGTCTCCTTGCGGAGCCGGGGTTGCGGGGCGAAGAAGGCGGCGCTTAGGCGTCCTTCTTTTCCTTCTTCTTTTTCTTTTCCTTCTTCTTCTCCGGCTCGGGCGTCGGGGCCGGGGTGGCCGGGGTCACCGCGGGGGTGGTCGGCTTGGTCGGGTCGACGGTCGGAGCCGGGGCGGCCGGATCGGAGGCCGGAGCGACCGCGGGCGCGGCCGGGGTGGTGGCCGGGGTGGTGGCCGGGGTGTCGGCAGCCTGGGCCAGGCCGGCGAGGAGGAGAGCGAGCAGGTTCTTCATAGGTGTGCACGAGAAAAACCCCAAGGGAGAGGGAAAGTTGCGGGTAGATGCTTTACTAAGGCGTGGGCGCCTGCCGCATCGTCGCCTCCAGGTAGGGACGAGCGTCCCTGCTCGTCCGCGGCCAAGGCATGGGGTCTGGCTTCATCTCGCGAAGCGATGATGTGCCTGACTTAGTGCCGAGCGTCGACCCGCGGCCGACCGAGGACGGTCAGCCCTACCGACAAACCTACCCCCTACTCCCTACTCCCCACCCCCTCAACTTCGCCCCGCTCAATCCTCGCGCAGGATCTCGCGCGGGCTGGAGCCGTTCTCGGGGCCGACGTAACCGCGCTCCTCGAGGGCGTCCATGATGCGGGCGGCGCGGTTGTAACCGAGCTTGAGCTTGCGCTGGAGCATGGAGACGGAGGCGCGCCGGTGGGTC
>Ga0209358_10001699_pt1 | contig 17275 bp, 9 predicted proteins | sample LauGreFa1BDMLBSN_2_FD_187574 | JGI IMG/M metagenome (GOLD analysis project Ga0209358, IMG submission 187574) | Freshwater lake microbial communities from Lake Michigan, USA - Fa13.BD.MLB.SN (SPAdes) (version 2) | ecosystem: Environmental > Aquatic > Freshwater > Lake | place: Lake Michigan, USA... | reverse complement strand
CAACAAAAATTCCATGTTTTTTTATAAATGGCTTTCATGTAGTACTTTTGTCCCTCGTCAGACAAATAAAAATTAAAATTATGGCAACAACATCAGACATTAGTCGTGGAATGATTCTAAAATTGGACAATAATTTATATACTGTAGTGGAGTTTGGAGAAAACAAAACTGCTAGAGCGGCTGCTAAAATTTGGGCTAAGCTTAAAGGAGTAGATAACAAAAGATCAATTGAAAAGACATGGAATAGTGGTGAAAACATCTTCCCGGTTCGTGTTGAAAAAAAGACCTACCAGTTCTTATATAAGGATGATAGTGGTTATAACCTTATGAATAATGAGACTTTTGAGCAAATCGCAATGGCCGAGGAAATGATTGATGCTCCGCAATACTTGATAGAAGGTGCTGAAGTATTTGTATTCATGAATACTGAAACCGAAATGCCTATTGGCGCTGAATTAGCTGAAAAGATTGAGGTGTTGATTACCTATTGTGAAAATGGGGTAAAAGGGGATACTGCTACTCGTGCTTTGAAAGCAGCAACTATTGAATCAGGCGCAACTGTAATGGTGCCTTTATTTGTAAACGAAGGAGAAAGAATCAGAATTAATACTAAGAATGGGGAATACGTAGAAAGAGTTAAGTAGATTTTATATCGGACTTTATTGAAATATAAGTCCTCATAAAATCACTCTTATGATTTTTAAAGGGATCCCATAAAGGAGCCCCTTTCTTTATATTGGACTTTAATTAGCCTTTTTTACACTTAAAATAGCTTAAAATACCCCGAATCCTCGGGGTATTTTTTTGGCAAAAAATGGCCATTTTTAATAAAAAAAGCCCATTTTTTTATGTTTTTTACCAAAAAAACACCAATTTTACCCAAAATTGCCAAATATGGACTTGAAAAAAATTCACGATTTAATTAAATTAGTTAACAAGAGTAATATCGGTGAAATTAGCATCGAAGATAAGGATGGTAAAGTAACCATTAAGCAAAAGGAAGAAAAGGTGACGGTTACAACCGCACCTGCGCAAATGTATACTTCAGGCCCAGTAGCCCCAGTTGCACAAGCAGCCCCTGCGGCACCAACATCAGCTGCTCCAGCAGCTCCAGTTGCAAGCAACTTGATCACCATTAAAAGTCCAATGATTGGAACATTTTATCGTCGCGCTTCTCCAGATAAGCCATTGATGGCTGAGGAAGGAACAGCAGTGAGCCCAGGTAAAGTGGTATGTATCATTGAAGCCATGAAATTATTCAACGAAATTGAAAGTGAGATAAAAGGTACCATCGTTAAAGTATTGGTGGAAGATGCAAGCCCAGTGGAATATGATCAGCCTTTGTTCTTAGTTGAACCAGCATAGGCCTGATCCCATTTTCTAACTTAAATTAAAAAAATGTTTAAAAAGATATTGATAGCCAATCGTGGCGAAATTGCTTTGCGGATTATCAGAACCTGTCGCGAGATGGGTATTAAAACAGTAGCTGTTTATTCTACTGCGGATAAAGATAGTTTGCATGTGAAATTTGCAGATGAAGCGGTTTGTGTTGGAGGTCCTAAAGGACAAGAGTCCTATTTGAATATTCCACATATCATGGCGGCTTGTGAAATTACCAACGCCGATGCAGTTCATCCTGGATATGGATTTTTAGCAGAGAATGCTAAGTTTGCGCAAATATGTGCGGACCATGGTATTAAATTTATTGGCCCCACACCAGATATGATTAATAAAATGGGGGACAAGATTACTGCGAAAGAAACCATGATTAAAGCGGGTGTCCCTGTGGTTCCGGGTGGAGAAGGTTTATTAGAGAGTGTAGATGCTGCAAAAAAATTAGCCAAAGAAATAGTTTATCCAGTGATCATCAAAGCAACAGCTGGTGGTGGCGGAAAGGGTATGCGTGTAGTTTGGAAAGAAGAAGATATTGAAAAGGCATATAATGATGCAAAAATGGAAGCGGGCGCTAGTTTTAAAAATGATGGTTTGTACATGGAGAAGTTTGTGGAGGAACCAAGGCATATCGAAATTCAAGTAGCGGGTGATCAATACGGAAATGTTTGTCATTTGAGTGAACGTGATTGTTCTATTCAACGCAGACACCAAAAATTAGTCGAAGAATCTCCTTCTCCATTTATGACCCCTGAATTAAGACAACGCATGGGAGATGCAGCAATTAAAGCTGCATCAGCCATTAATTATGAAAGCGTTGGTACGGTTGAATTTTTGGTGGACAAGCATCGCAATTTTTATTTCATGGAAATGAATACGCGTATTCAGGTGGAACATTGCGTTACTGAAGAGGTAGTGAGTTATGATTTAATTAAGGAGCAAATAAAGATAGCGGCAGGTGAAAAAATTTCCGGTCGTAATTACGAACCACAATTACACGCTATTGAATGTCGTATCAATGCCGAAGATCCTTATAATGATTTTAGACCTTCCCCAGGTAAAATAACTGTATTACATACACCCGGTGGACATGGTGTTCGTGTAGATAGTCATGTGTATGCAGGTTATGTAATTCCTCCTTATTACGATTCAATGATTGGTAAATTAATCACAGTTGCACAAACGCGTGAGGAAGCGATCAATACCATGTATCGTGCGTTAAGTGAATATGTAATTGAAGGCGTTCACACAACCATTCCATTTCATTTACAATTAATGCAAAATGAAGATTTTAGAAAAGGAAACTTTACAACGAAATTTTTAGAAACATTTACGATGAAGTAATTTTTATGTAGCTTTTAAGAGAAATATAAAAGCTACATAAAAATTCTCTGATGAAATTAAAAAGGGAGCCCCATAAAGGAGCTCCCTTTTTGTTGGGATAGGATCTTTCAAAAATATTGTTATCTTAAAAACAACATTTCTCTGTACTTAGGTAAGGTCCATAATTCGTCATCAACTAATTGTTCTAATTTGTCAACGTGGTAACGAATTTTATCAAAGTATTGCGCCTTCACTTTTGCTTCATAAGCAATCGCTTTTTCTCTTGAATTTGTTAAATTGTTGGCTACCTTTCTTTCTTCCACCATCGCATATGTGTTTTCATACACTTGTTGGATATGCGTACTTACATCCTTTAATAAAGTTAATTGGCCCTTGTATAATTTTTCAGGTAATGCAGCTTCGCGAAGTAAGCTTACATTTTTTAATAACTCATTTTGATACTTAATTGCCGCTGGAATAATATGGTTGGTTGCTAAGTCACCCATCACACGCGCTTCAATTTGCACTTTTTTAATGTAGGTTTCTAATTCAATTTCATAACGTGCTTCTAACTCTGCATGTGTGAAAATGCCATTGTCCTTAAATAATTTCTTGGATTTTTCGGTCACCATTGCATCTAATGCAACTGGGGTTGTTTTTAAATTAGGTAAACCTCTTTTCTCTGCTTCCTTATGCCACTCTTCGCTATAGCCATCGCCTTCAAATAAAATCTTCTTACTGGATACAATGTACTTTTGAATCACCTGCATGATCGCGATTTCCTTTTTATCCCCTTTCTCTATTAAAGCATCTACTTCTGCTGCAAATTTTACTAAGGTATCAGCAATAATGGTATTTAAAACTGTCATTGGATGTCCGCAGTTGGCAGTGGATCCTACCGCACGGAATTCAAATTTATTTCCGGTGAATGCAAAAGGGGAAGTTCTGTTACGATCGGTATTATCAATCATCAACTCAGGGATACTTCTGTGTAAATCTAATTTTAAAATTGCTTCATCTTGTTCATCAAATTTCCCACCAACTCTTGTTTCTACATCATTCAATACTTTGGTTAAATATTCTCCAATAAATACGGAAATGATTGCAGGAGGTGCTTCGTTGGCGCCTAATCTAAAATCATTAGAAGCGGATGCAATGGATGCTCTTAATATATCAGCATAATCATGCACTGCTTTAATCGTGTTTACAAAAAAGGTTAAAAACATCAAATTGGTCTTTGGCGTTTTACCTGGTGCTAATAAATTAATGCCAGTATCAGTCGCCATACTCCAGTTGTTGTGTTTACCACTTCCGTTGATTCCAGCAAATGGTTTTTCATGTAACAAAACCACCAAGCGGTGACGTTTTGCAACGCGTGTCATTACATCCATTAATAAAATGTTATGATCCACAGCAATATTACATTCTTCAAAAATAGGGGCACACTCAAATTGTGCAGGTGCTACTTCATTATGTCTTGTTCTTAAAGGAATACCTAATTTGTATGCTTCATTTTCGTAATCACGCATGAATGCATAAATTCTTTCAGGAATAGATCCAAAATAATGATCTTCCAATTGTTGGCCTTTTGCTGGTGCTGAACCAAATACGGTACGACCACATTGTACTAAATCGGGACGTGCATTTACTAATGCTTCATCAATTACAAAATATTCTTGCTCCCAACCTAAAGTAGGAACCACCTTTGAAATATTTTTATCAAAATAATTACAAACAGTGACTGCTGCTTTGTTGACTGCTTCCACTGCTTTCATCAATGGCGCTTTATAGTCCAATGATTCACCGGTGTAGGCAATAAATATAGTAGGTATACATAATGTTTTACCACTTCCTATTTCAATAATGAATGCGGGTGAAGATGGGTCCCATGCAGAATATCCTCTTGCTTCAAAAGTGGCTCTTAATCCACCATTTGGAAAGGAAGATGCATCTGGCTCTTGTTGAATCAAAGCAGCACCATCAAATTCTTCAATTGCAGTGCCATCCGATTTTAATGTAAAAAATGAATCATGTTTTTCAGCAGTTGCGCCACTCAATGGTTGAAACCAGTGGGTAAAGTGTGTTACGCCTTTACTCTCTGCCCATGATCTTAATCCTGTTGCAATTTGATTGGCAACTGCACGATCAATTTTTTTTGCGACCTTATTGCTATTCGCTAAACTTTTGTAAGCTTCATCACTTAAAAATTCTCTTGCTGTTTTTAAAGTAAAAACACTTTCATTAAAAATGGTCGTGATTTTATGTGCATTAACATTGGGTGTGGGTGTTACAACATGACTTACATGTTTAACGGCCTCGGTTCTTAGTGACATATACGATTAAATTTTATATTAGCAATTGAACAAAGGTAGGGGCAATAAGCTAGGAGTAATCAACAAAAAATCCCCCAAATTGGGGGATTTTGATCAAAAACCTTGTACGATTGCGAACTTAAGTCAATTTTAAACCTAATTATTAAATCTTAAACTTTTGCAGTTTTTACTGTTTTGATAATTCTAGCAGCTACTTTATAAGGGTCAGCCGCTGAATTTGGACGACGATCTTCCAACCATCCTTTCCAACCTTTTTCTACCGCACCAATTGGGATACGGATACTCGCACCTCTATCAGATACCCCGAAAGAGAAATCATGGATACTTGCTGTTTCATGTTTACCCGTTAAACGTAAATGGTTATCTGCACCATAAACATCAATATGCTCTTTTACAAATGGACGGAATGCTTCACAAATTGTATCATAAGTTTCTTTCTTACCACAAGTTCTTAAAGTGGTGTTAGAGAAATTTGCATGCATCCCTGATCCGTTCCAATCTAAGGTACCTAATGGTTTGCAATGCCAGTTAATGGATACACCATAAGTCTCACCAATTCTTTCTAATAAGTAACGTGCAATCCAAATTTGATCACCTGCTTCCTTTGCACCTTTTGAAAATATTTGGAATTCCCATTGTCCTGCAGCCACTTCTGCATTAATTCCTTCAATGTTCAAACCCGCGTCAATACAAGCGTCTAGATGTTCTTCAACAATATTTCTTCCGTATGCATTTTTAGCACCGACTGAACAATAGTAAGGTCCTTGTGGTCCAGGATATCCTCCTTCTGGAAAACCTAATGGTTTATCAGTTGCAGGATTCCATAAAAAATATTCTTGCTCAAAGCCAAACCAAAAATCATTATCATCATCTTCAATAGTCGCTCTTCCGTTTGTAGGATGAGGGGTACCATCTGAACTTAATACCTCACACATCACTAAGTAAGCGTTTTTGCGTTGTGGATCCTTGCAAATAAAAACAGGTTTTAATAAACAGTCACTTGAACCTCCAGGGGCTTGCTCGGTAGATGATCCATCAAAACACCAAACATCGCAGTCAGCTAATTTGCCACTGAAATCTTTTTCAACTTTTGTCTTACTTCTTAATGACTGTGTTGGTTTGTAACCATCTAGCCAAATGTACTCTAATTTAGAAACTGCCATAGGGTAGGAAATTTAATATTAATAAATAAAATATATGATTAAAAAGGTATTTTTTATAGGGATTTGAGCGAAAATATATAAGAATATTAAAAAAGTAAATTTTAAAACTTAAAAATTTTAAGTTTTTTCCATAATATATTAACATTAAAATAATTAATAATATTATAACGCGTACAAAAGATTGATTATCAATAAATGCATATTCATTGAAGTGGATACACATTTTAGTTGGGTATATGTTGGTAAATCAAGCAAATGCTTAAGGGGTCATTTTGTACCTTCGCGTCATCATAAAACGAATAATCCCATCCGAATGGAAATTACAGTCAAAACAGCGCAACAACTTAGATTAACGCCTGATGAATTTGAAAGCATCAAACAAAAATTAGGTCGTACACCCAACTTTACGGAGCTATGTGCTTTTAGTGGTATGTGGAGTGAGCATTGTAGTTATAAAAATTCCATTAAGTGGTTAAAAACTTTGCCACGTGATGGTGGTAGAATGTTAGTGGCTGCTGGTGAAGAAAATGCGGGATTAATGGATATCGGAAATGATTATGGAGTGGTATTTAAAATTGAAAGTCATAATCACCCAAGTGCGTTGGAACCATTTCAAGGTGCTGCAACAGGTGTAGGTGGAATACAAAGAGATATTTTTACGATGGGTGCACGTCCCATTGCTTCCTTAAATAGTTTACGTTTTGGAAAATTGACCGATGCGAAAACAAAAAGATTACTAGCCGGCGTAGTACACGGTATTGGACATTACGGAAACTGTTTTGGTGTTCCAACAGTGGGAGGTGAATTATATTTTGAACAATGTTATCATACCAATCCTTTGGTAAATGCAATGAGTGTGGGAATTGTGAAAGCAGGTAAAACTGTTAGCGCCATTGCACTTGGAACAGGTAATCCCGTATTTTTTGTGGGAAGTGCTACCGGTAAAGATGGTATTGGAGGTGCAAGTTTTGCATCGGCCGAAATTACTGCGGACAGTGTGGAAGAATTACCAGCAGTGCAAGTGGGTGATCCGTTTCAAGAAAAAAAATTATTAGAAGCTTGTTTAGAAGTAATTGAAACAGGCGGTGTAGTGGGTATGCAAGACATGGGTGCAGCAGGAATTATTTGTTCCACTGCTGAGATGAGTGCGAAAGGACAAGTAGGGATGCGCATTGATTTGGACAAAGTGCCAACACGTCAACAAAATATGAAAGCTTGGGAATTATTATTAAGTGAAAGCCAAGAGCGTATGTTGATGGTGGTTGAAAAAGGAAAGGAAGCGCAAGTGTTAGCGGTATTTGAAAAATGGGATTTATCATGTAGCAATATTGGTGAAGTGACTGATGATGGTTTGCTTAATTTTTATATGCATGGTGAATTAGAAGCTTCGCTTCCTGCGTATGAATTAGTATTAGGTGGTGGTGCACCTGTGTATACACGTGAATATTCGGCGCCTGCTTATTTAGCAAAAGTCAATGCCTTTGATATGAATACAGTTGCTGATACAACGGATTTAAAAGCGACTGTTAAAGAATTAATTCAAATACCCAACATTGCTTCAAAGCGTTGGGTGTATACACAATATGATAGTATGGTGGGTGCTGCAAATACTTCAACCAATGCGCCAAGTGATGCCTCTATTGTAATTGCAAAAGGAACTGGCAAGGCATTAGCCATGACAGTGGATTGTAATAGTAAATATGTTTATGCAAATCCTGAGCGCGGAGCAATGATTGCAGTAGCTGAGGCTGCACGTAATATTGTTTGCTCTGGTGGTGAACCTATTGGGGTAACCAACTGTTTGAATTTTGGTAATCCTTATGACCCTGAAGTGTATTATCAGTTTGTGAAATCGGTAGAAGGGATGGGCGCTGCTTGTCGAAAATTTAATACACCCGTAACTGGTGGTAACGTAAGTTTTTATAATCAAAATCCAGATGGTCCAGTATTCCCAACACCCACCATCGGTATGGTAGGTATTGTGGAGGATATGAAAAATAGAATGACCTTGGATTTCAAAAAAGCAGGGGATGTGATTGTATTATTGGGAGAACAAAGAAATGATATCGGTTCTTCAGAATATGTAAATAAAATCAAAGGTGTTGAATTTTCACACGCCCCTTATTTTGATTTGGATGAAGAATATAATTTACAACAATTAGTTGCGGCCTTAATTAAAGCAGGTAATTTAAAAAGCGCCCACGATATTAGTGAAGGCGGCTTAATTGTTACATTATTAGAATCCGCATTTACCAATAATAAAGGCTTTGAGGTGAGTGCAGTTGGTACTACATTAAGAACCGATGCGTATTGGATGGGTGAGGCACAAAGTAGGGTGGTAGTTTCCTGTGATGCAGCAACTGTTGCAACTATTGAAACAATGGCTGCAAAGTTTGTAATAAAATCAGCAGTTATTGGCAAGGTTACTGAAACTGATATTGCAGTAAATGGAGAAAATTGGGGAAGCATTATCGATTGGAAAAATAATTATGATACTGCGATAGAAAAACAATTAGCTAAATAAATTCAATCCATGTCAAAACAACCCACTTTAGTTGTTACAGGTACAGCTGGATTTATTGGTTCTGTTTTTGTTCAATATTTAAATGAACAAGGGTTTAATCAATTAATATTAGTGGATGACTTTGGCGTGGAAGCAAAAAGAAATAATTGGGAGCAAAAGCAATTTTTAAAAGTAATTGAGCGGCAAGCTTTTTTAGAACAACTTCCCAACTTGGATTTCACGATTGATGCTATTATACATTTAGGTGCTAGAACGGATACCACTGAATTTGATTACGCAGTGCATGCCGAATTGAACGTGAAATATTCAAAAGCACTGTGGTTATATGCTACTGAAAAACAAATTCCATTTATTTACGCTTCTTCTGCAGCTACTTATGGTAGCGGGGAGCATGGCTATACGGATAGCCATGAAATACTAGATGAGTTAGTTCCATTGAACCCTTATGGGGTCAGTAAAAATGAATTTGATAAATGGGCAATAGCGCAAACCAATCAACCGCCCGTTTGGACAGGTTTGAAATTCTTTAATGTGTATGGTCCAAATGAAGGACACAAAGGCCGTATGGCAAGTGTTATTTTTCATGCGTTCAATCAAATTAAAGCAACTGGATTAGTCAAATTATTTAAATGTCACCGACCTGATTTTAACGACGGAGAACAATTACGTGATTTTGTATATGTCAAAGATGTGGTAAAAGTGATTGGTTGGATGTTGCATGAAATGTTTGCGCAACAATGGAGTAAAGAAAAAAATGGTTTATATAATTTAGGTACAGGCCAAGCACGTAGTTTTTATGATTTGGCTGCCAATACTTTTATTGCACAAGGGTTACAGCCTAATATTGAATTTATTGATATGCCACTTGATATCAGAGATAAGTACCAATACTTTACCGAAGCCAATATGAATAAGCTTCGCACAGCCGGATACACTGCACCCTTTTCAACCTTAGAAGAAGGGGTTGGGGATTATGTTGCCAATTATCTTGTTAAAAAGCAATTGTATTAGTCGAATACAATTTTATTTCAAAAAAAAGAGAAAGAAATACTATTCTGAGCGAACATTTGAGCTTGCGATTGAGAGCCGAAGAATATTGATTTTTTCTTTCACACGAACGTTTTAAAGAAGCCCTTCAAAATAGTTTCAAGTAGCCGACTTTGGCTGCGTGCCGCGGAGGCAAATGAAATTCTATTTTGAAGGGCGCTTTATTTATTGAAATAATCGTTATTTGGATTAATGGGCTTTTAAAAACGCAATTGCTTTAGCATAAGCATCTTCAGTAGCAGCAGCATTAAAACTTGGATTGCTTGGATTCGCAAAACCATGACCTGCTTCATATCTATTTACAGATAAATTTTTACCCGCCTCTTTCATATTCTTTTCAAAATCATTCACTAATGCAGGAGAAGGGCTTTGGTCCTTGTTGCCAAAGAAGCCAATGATATCACATTGGATGGATTTTAATTTTTCCATATTCGTTTCAGGGCGACCATAATACATCACTGATCCTTTTGCTTGTGGTCCAGCAAGAATAGCTGTTTGTAAACTCCACATACCGCCAAAACACCAACCCACACTATATATGGCAGCTTTACTACCGGCATATTTAATGGCGCCTTGCATAATAGCAGTCATTCTTTCCATATTAGCACCGCGCATTAATTTCATGGCACTATCTGGTGTAGCAGCAACTTTGCCATCATACATATCTACTGCAATTACATTAACATTACCAAGGTCGGTATAATATTTATCTGATTCTATTTTTACATTATCATTCAATCCCCACCATTCTTGAATCACAATTAAATATTTATTGGTTTTCTTTTTGGCAGGAATAAAATAAGCATAAGCTTGTTTGCCATCGGCAGCATCAAATGCAATCATTTTTCCTAATAAATTTTCTGGCTGCACAACCAAGGGGTTCGGATGCATTGTTGCAAAAGCAGGGGTGCTTGCCTCCAATTGATAGGCTTGTTGTGTTTCCATATTGAGGCATTCAATGACCTCTTTTTTATCCATGGACGGATATTGGTTTTTGGACCATTGCCAGCTCAATAGACTAGCGGCAAAAAGAAGGCTCAAAGCAGCATAAATTAGTTTTTTCATTTTATTTTAGTTGTTTTTAGTAAAGATGTTCACTTTTAAATAACACTTATAAACATTTTTTGTTGGGCCTATAGGATCATTTTTTTCCACCCCTTTTTTGGTGTAGGTTTGTATGACCTCTAAGAATTTTTCCAAATAAAGATAGGTCCTAAAAAGTAAATTAACCATTTTGAGACTGGTTTATACACAATAGTATTTTGCTATTGGGTGTATGCTATTTTCAAAAAAGAAGCAATAATAATATGGCAAAGTATGTATTTGTAACCGGGGGTGTAACGAGTAGTTTGGGTAAGGGCATTATTGCCGCTTCATTGGCTAAATTATTACAAGCCAGGGGCCTCACTGCTACTATACAAAAGTTTGATCCTTATATCAATGTGGATCCAGGTACATTGAATCCTTATGAGCATGGCGAATGTTATGTAACAGAAGATGGTGCTGAAACCGATTTAGATTTAGGGCATTACGAGCGTTTTTTAAGTAGCCCAACTTCCCAAGCAAATAATGTTACTACAGGTCGTATTTATCAGACAGTAATTAATAAAGAAAGAGCAGGTGAATTTTTAGGAAAAACAGTACAAGTAGTTCCACATATCACAGATGAAATTAAGCGCCGCATGTTATTGCTAGGACAGGATGGAAAATTTGATGTGGTCATCACGGAAATTGGTGGAACGGTGGGTGATATTGAAAGCACTCCTTTTATTGAAACTGTGCGTCAAATTCAATGGGAGTTGCCGGAGGATGATGTCATGGTGGTGCATTTAACTTTAATTCCTTATTTAAATGCTGCTAAGGAATTAAAAACAAAACCTACACAACATAGTGTTAGAATGTTGAGTGAAACAGGGGTTCATCCAGATGTGATTGTTTGTAGAACAGAACATCCATTAAATGATGACATTAAAAAGAAAATTGCCTTATTCTGTAACGTTAAAGCAGGCAATGTAATTGAATCATTAGACGCAAGTACTATTTACGAAGTGCCTTTGTTGATGTTAAAAGAAAAATTGGATTTAATTGTTTTAAAAAAATTAAATATTCAGAATTTCAAGGAGCCAGATTTAACGAAATGGAATATTTTTTTAGATAAATTAAAGCATCCAAAAGCGACTGTAAATATTGGATTAATTGGGAAGTATATTGAACTTCAAGACGCGTATAAGTCCATCCTAGAAAGCTTTATACATGCAGGTGCGATGAATGAAGTGAAAGTGAATGTAGTGAATGTACATAGTGAAAATATCACTGCTGAAAATGCAAAGGCACAATTGTCGGGATTGGATGGTTTATTAGTTGCCCCAGGTTTTGGTAATAGGGGTATTGAAGGAAAAATTATTGCAGTGCAATATGCGCGTGAAAATAAATTACCCTTCTTTGGCATTTGTTTAGGAATGCAAATGGCCGTGATTGAATTTGCGCGTAATATTTTAGGATATGCAGGTGCGCATTCTGTTGAAATGGATCCGCTTTCAAAATTTCCAGTCATTAATATGATGGAGGAGCAAAAGCGAATCACCATGAAGGGCGGAACCATGCGTTTAGGTGCATATCCATGTACGATCACGAAAGATACATTGGCCTATAAAATTTATGGTACCACTGAAATAAGTGAACGCCATCGTCATCGTTATGAGTTTAACAATGACTATTTAAAAGCATTTCAGGATGCAGGTATGGTGACCAGTGGAGTGAACCCAGCGACTGGATTAGTTGAAATTGTAGAATTACCCAATCATCCATTTTTTATTGGGGTACAATACCACCCAGAATTGAAAAGTACGGTGGAATATCCTGCGCCTTTATTTGTTCATTTTATTGCAGCAGCTAAACTTCAAGCAAAAAAATAATTGTCAGCTTGTTATATTGCTAACATTTGTTAGCTTTGGGACATGAATAATATTCGTATCCTCACTTCCACGAGTCTATTTGATGGCCATGATGCTTCTATTAATATCATGCGTCGAGTTTTACAAGAAAAAGGCGTTGAAATTATCCATTTTGGACACAATCGATCGGCACTTGAAATTGTAACGGCTGCTATTGAGGAAGATGTGCAAGGAATCGCGATTACCTCATATCAAGGAGGGCATATTGAATTTTTCACTTACGTAAGAAAGTTATTAAATAATGCAGGATACAAGCATATTATAATTGTAGGTGGTGGTGGGGGAACTATCTTACCCAAAGAAGCAGCAGCATTAGAGAAGATAGGAATATCAAAAATATTTTTACCTGCCGATGGTTTACAATTGGGCATTGAAGGAATGATTAATGAGGTCATTAAATTTTGTAATTATGAATTAAAAAATTTTCCAAAAAATAAATTACCCAAATTAAATTTTTCAAAAAAAATTGATCCGCGTTATTTAAGCAGGGCAATTACTTTATTGCAAAATGGACCTGTTAAAAAAATAGCAAAAAAGAGTAAAAAAAACATTCCAATTATAGGACTTACTGGAACAGGCGGTGCAGGTAAATCAACCGTTTGCGATCGCATTGTGCAATATTTTTTATTAGCCAATCCACAAAAAACTATTGCGGTGATCTCCGTAGATCCAACCAAGCGAAAAACGGGGGGTGCTTTATTGGGTGATCGTATTCGTATGAATGCCATTGATCATCCCAATGTATATATGCGCTCCTTGGCTACGAGGTCGGATAAAAATTCTATCGCAAATTCAATGGATGCAGTCATTGAACTTTGTATTGCCGCTGGTTTTGATAGCATTATTATTGAGACCGCAGGCGTAGGTCAGAATGATGCTACCATTGTTGATTTTGTTAGCATTCCCATGTATGTAATGACGCCCGAGTTTGGCGCACCCACCCAGTTGGAAAAAATTAATATGATTGATTATGCGAAAATTATTGCCATTAATAAATTTGATCGAACAGGTGGTTTAGATGCAGTAAGAGATGTACGCAAACAATATCGACGTTCACATCATCAGTGGTCAGATGAAATAAGCAGTATGCCAATTTTTGGAACCATTGCTTCGCATTTTAATGATCCTGGTATGCAAGCAATGTATAATTGTTTGGCAGCGGTGGTATTTCAAACTCATCAACTAAAGTGGCAGACCCTTCCGTGGGAGCCGAATTATAATGAAAATGTGGTCAAAGCGCCCACCATTCCAAATAAACGAAATAATTATTTAGGTGAAATTGTGGAAGTGGTTGAAAAAAATAATCATTGGATTGAAGATCAAAAAAATTTGGCATCAAAATGGTATTGTTTTCAGCAGGTGTTAAAAGTAGCTTCATTAAAAGAGGATAAGAAAATTTTAAAAGAAAATACACTTATTGAACAAAAAATTGCGCCTGAGGTAAAGCTGCTTTTATCTGAATGGCCCGAAAAGGCGGCTAGTTATCAGCAACCTTTTTTAGAAACTGACCTTAAGGGGAAAAAGGTAAAACATGCTTTAAGTTTTGAAACGCAATCAGGAACAGTTATTCAAAAAATTCAATTACCCAAGTTTAAGGATTGGGGCGATATTACTGAATGGCATTTGAAGGAAAATCTCCCCGGATATTTTCCATTCACTGCCGGTGTATTTAAGTTGAAGCAGACAGCGGAGGATCCCACCAGAATGTTTGCAGGAGAAGGCAGTCCTGAAAGAACCAATAGTCGATTTCATTTTTTAAGTAAGGGGCAAAGTTCTATTCGACTTTCAACCGCCTTTGATAGCGTTACTTTATATGGGCATGATCCAGAAAAAAGATTGGATGTTTTTGGAAAAATTGGGAATGCGGGCGTGAGTGTGGCCACCATTGATGATGCAAAAAAATTATATAGCGGCATTGATTTAAATAGTGCTAGTACATCGGTGAGTATGACCATCAATGGGCCTGCACCCATACTTATGGCACAATTTTTTAACACCGCAATTGACCAAGCCTGTGAAAGGTATATTACGGCAAATAAGTTATGGCCAATGGTCAATAAAAAAATTAAACAACTTTTTAAAGGGGTAGCACTGCCTGCCTATTCCAATGTAAACAAATCATTAAATTTTAATGACTGGCATAATGGGTTAGGCTTAAAGTTATTGGGTGTATCTGGTGATCAAGTATTAGCGCCTGCTGTTTACGAAATTATTAAAAAGGAAGTGCTCAACAATATTAGAGGCACTTTACAAGCAGATATTTTAAAAGAAGATCAAGCACAGAATACTTGTATTTTTTCTACCGATTTTGCCTTAAGATTAATGGGGGATGTACAAGCTTATTTTGCCGAAAATAAAATCAAACATTTTTATAGTATTTCAATTTCTGGATATCATATTGCTGAAGCAGGTGCCAATCCAATTACACAGCTTGCATTTACTTTGGCCAATGGGTTTACCTATGTTGAATATTTCATGAATCGGGATATTGCTATTGATGATTTTATTCCCAACCTAAGTTTTTTCTTTAGCAATGGAATGGATCCAGAATATGCGGTTATTGGAAGAGTGGCGCGACGAATTTGGGCCAACGCTATGAAGCATAAGTATCATGCCAATGAGCGTTCACAAAAATTAAAATACCATATACAAACAAGTGGTCGAAGTTTGCATGCGCAGGAAATTGATTTTAATGATATCAGAACCACGCTGCAAGCTTTGTATGCGATATACGATCAGTGCAATAGCTTACACACCAATGCTTATGATGAAGCGATTACCACACCTACGGAAGAAAGTGTAAGGCGCGCACTAGCGATTCAATTAATTATTAATAAAGAATTAGGCACTACTAAAGTTGAAAATTTCCAACAAGGAAGTTTTTTAATTACAGAATTAACGGATTTGGTGGAGGAGGCAGTCATGCGTGAGTTTGAAAGAATAAATAATAGGGGTGGTGTTTTGGGTGCTATGGAAAGAATGTATCAGCGTACAAAAATTCAAGAGGAGAGTTTGTTATATGAAACAAAAAAACACGCGGGTGAAATTCCAATTATTGGGGTAAATGCTTTTGTGAATCAGGAACAAAAACACAATGCCGATCAGCAAGCCATTTTTAGGTCCTCCACAGCTGAACAAAATGGGCAAATACTGCATGTGGACGCCTTTAAAAAAAGAAACCAATCTGTGGCCGAAATTCATCTGAAAAAGCTCCAAAAAGCAGCTATAAATAATGAAAACATTTTCACCCTATTAATGGAAGCCGTCAAATATTGCAGTTTAGGCCAAATTTCCAATGCCTTGTACCAGGTGGGGGGCAAATACAGCCAAAATTTGTAAAAAAACGATACCTTTGGCCCTCGTTAAATACGGTTAAAATTTCACAAATGAACACAGATAAAAATACGATCATTGGGTTTATATTGTTAGCAGGTTTGTTTTTTACTTATTTCTGGTACACCAACAAGCAGCAAACTGAATTGACAGCTTACAAAAAGCATTTTGATGATTCTGTAATGATGTTAAAAGCGGAAGCGGCTAAGGCGGCGGCGGCAAAAAATCCAATCATCTCAGATACTGCAAAACTTGGTGGCGCAACTGCTGCTATACTAGCAGATTCTGTTAAAGAGCAATTCACTGAATTGGAAAACGATTTAGTGAAAGTGAAATTCAGCAATAAAGGGGGGCAAGTGGTTGGCGTTACTTTAAAAAAGTATACCAATAATCAAAAGCAATTGGTACAATTAGGGGATAGTAGTTCCTTGAACTATGCTGTTAATATAGGGGACAATAAAACTGCGCAAGTTAATAAAGTATTATTTCCAACGGTGAATGTATTACCTATAAAAGAGGGTGTACAAAAATTGGAGTATGTATGGACAACACCTAATGGCAAGGTGATTCGTCACTTATTTACATTGTCGCCAAATAAGTACAATGTAGATTGGTCAATTCAACTCCAGGGTGCATCAACATTGTTTACGAACCAACAAGTTAATTTTTTGTGGGATGTTCATTCTTATCAACAAGAACGTACATCAGTGTATGAGCGTCAAATGTCAAATATTTGTTTTTCTGAAGGAAATGAGTTTGATTATATCTCAAGTAATACAACCCATACATTCGAAAAGCCAGTTCAGTGGATTGGATTGATACAGCAATTTTTCGCTACTTCCATTATTTACAAACAAGGTTTTGTTTCTGGTAAGGTAGATTGGCAACGTAAAATTGATAGCAGCAATGGCTTAGCTACCATGCAATCGCAATTACAAACAAAGTTGACCGCTGATAATGCGAACATTGATTTTTCATTGTATTATGGGCCTAATGATTTTCAAATATTAAAATCACAAGCGCCTGAAATGGAGAAAATAGTAAACTTAGGAAGAGACCTATATTCCTTTGTTCGCCCTATTAATAAATATATTTTAATGCCTGTGTTTGATTTTTTTGCAGGCTTTATTAAAAACTTTGGCTGGGTTATATTTTTACTCACCATTTTTATACGTCTAGTTACTTCTCCTTTGACTTACTCAAGTT
>Ga0209358_10001697_pt1 | contig 17287 bp, 9 predicted proteins | sample LauGreFa1BDMLBSN_2_FD_187574 | JGI IMG/M metagenome (GOLD analysis project Ga0209358, IMG submission 187574) | Freshwater lake microbial communities from Lake Michigan, USA - Fa13.BD.MLB.SN (SPAdes) (version 2) | ecosystem: Environmental > Aquatic > Freshwater > Lake | place: Lake Michigan, USA... | reverse complement strand
ATGTCCAAAGCCAGTTGTTATTGTTTTGTGGCTGCTCTCTTGGCGTTTATTGGAGTGATACACTCTCCATTGGCGGACGAAACCGTTGGATTTCCTTGGGCCGTAATCGCTTCGATTGACAAGCCTTTTCTTGAAGCGGTTAAAGTGCAATCACCCTATCATTGGGCTAGTGGGTATTTGATCTGCGCTGGGTTATTGCTGGTGTTATCGAAGTATGGCAAAGCTGCAGATGAAGAGTCGGCACCTGGAGAAGAATTTCAATCAAATGCTTCCGGGAAGATATAATAAGAAATATGAAACATCCCATGGGTATTCTCATGAAGTTCAGCTTTGGATTAAAATCTCTTGGATTAACCATCTGTGATTTTTTTACTTCGTTGCTGTTTATTATTACCTTTCTTTTCTATGGGTCGGGTGCAATTGCAAACGCTCCTTTCCCTGCGATTGTAATACCGGTAACCACGCCTTTTGAAAGCGAAGGCTCTAAAAGGATTCGCAATCTAGCTCTCGAAGCTTTGGATAAATTCATTCTTGAGACCAAAGGTATTCCCGCTGCGGAACGGCCTGTTTTCAAATTGATCATTGATTTTAATCCTGAGGGCAAAGCCTTCACTTCTGAGTTTGGCCCTGCTTACGATCTCGCACAATCCTTGCGCCTGTTAAAAAATAGGGGCAGCTTGAGTATTTTTGGTTGGGTACATGGTGAGGTGCAAAGGCATGCAGTGCTTCCTTTGCTTGCCTGCGATAATATTTATTATTCTAAAGATGCGTTAGTGGGGGGAGTGATTGGCGAGAGTGGGGAATTTTTGAGTAACACCATTCGAACAGCCTACGACGAAATAACTGCGGGAAGATTTGCTAAGGTGGTGATTCGAAAAATGTACTCGCCAGACTTGGTGATAGTTAAAGCCACCAACCCCAAAGGCAGAGAAATTTTTGTCGAGCGGGCGGAAGATCCGCAGGGTGAGATTGTCATGCAGGCGGGAAAAGAGGGGCGCTACGATTTCTCCACCGCTAAAGCTCTTGGCATATCTGAGCAGGAACCAGCGGATGATCTTGGTGCACTTGCTGCAATTCTTCGACTTTCTGCAAAAAGCCTGGGTGATGCCACTGCCTCTAGTCGGGAGTTGGTGCCTTGGAGGATTGTTTTGACGGGTCCGATTAATCCGGAGTTGTTTGAGCGTTTCAAGCGCAGGGTAAGTAGGGCGGTAGGGCAGGGCGCCAACTGTCTGATTTTGCAGTTTGAGTGTGGCCAAGGAAAGGCGGAGTCTGCGCTTGAAATCGCTAGCTTTATTCGTGATCTGGAAAAATCGTCCCGTGTTAATCCAATTAAAACCATCGCTTTTCATACCATCCGGGCAAGGGATTTATCACTGATTATGTCGCTTGCTTGTTCGAAAATTATTATGGAGGAGGGAGCCTCGCTTGGATCGATCGAGGAAGGGTTGATTATCAACCCGGAAACCAGACTACGGGTGCGTGCCCAACTGGAGGAGTTGCTGAAGGATAAAATGGGTGAAAAACCTGAAGTGAAATTACTTGCAGAGGCGTTTCTAAACACATCAAGCAGAATAGCGTTGGTGGTTCAAAAGATTACTGGCGAAGTCAAGCTAATCGATTCTGAAGATCTGGTTAATCAGCCTGCGTTTAAACTTGAATTACAAATCAAGCCGTTTGATAAGGAAGATGAAAACAAGCCATTGCGACTTCGGGCAGAGCAGGCGGTAGATTCAAGAATAGGGGTAGCAAATACCGTAGCTAAGGATATCGAAAGTGCATTGATTTCTGAAAACTTTAAGCCGGAAAGTGTGCCTATTTCTGGGACTGATTGGCTGGACGAGTTGGCGGAGTTTCTTACCCATCCTTGGACCCGTGTGGTTCTTATCATGCTTGCGATCACTTGTCTAATACTTGAAGTTAAGATGCCAGGTATCAGCCTGCCTGGGGTTTTATCCGCGTTTTTCTTTGTCTTGTTTTTCTGGTCGCACTCGCAGTTTTCGGGTCAGATTTTCTGGCTCGCAATCTTTCTGTTTTTCTTGGGTATGATTCTTATTGGTGTAGAAATCTTTGTTCTTCCTGGATTTGGGATAACTGGAATTGCTGGAATTTTATTGGTTTTAGGAAGCCTTGGATTGGTTGCGTATGGTCATTGGCCCAAAAACCCTGATGAATGGGTTGGTTTGGGGAAATCAATGGCTCCTTATGGCATTAGTTGCATGGGCGCTTTGGTTGCTGTCGTTTTTATTGCGCAGTTTTTGCCTTCTATGCCGATGACTAGCAAACTTTTTCTTAAACCACCCGATAACGATGATCAGCCTTTGTTTGCAGAAGATGAGTTGCATCAAGGGTTGGCAGGTTTATTAGGTTCGATTGGTGTTGCAGAGACTAACTTGCATCCTTCGGGGAAGGCAAGGATTGGGGATCATTGGTTGGATGTGGTTTCGGATGGCGGCTTCATCATTCAGGGCGCTAAAATAAAAGTATGTCAGATTGAAGGTGGTAAAATTGTTGTTAGTGAAGTTTTATGATCGCATTCTTTGAAAAGGTGTTTGTTGCACGAATTGTAAAAAGGAAATGAAGTACTCATGGATTCATCGAACTTAACTTTTGCTATTTTTTTGGTGTCGACTGGGTTTGTCCTGTTTGGGTTGGAATTGTTTCTTCCCACAGGAGGCATCCTTGGCATGCTTGCTCTTTCGAGCATGATTGTGGGTATTACTTTTGCATTTAAACAGGGTTTGCTTCAGGGGGCGTTTTTCCTAACTATTTCCGGGGTTGGGGTTCCTGTTGCTTTAAAATTGTTCTTTTGGGTCTGGCCTCGTACCAGCATGGGCAAAAAAATGACCGTGCGAAGTGCTGCTGCAGAAGAAACCATAGGAAACATGGCTTCGCATCAAGCTCTAGATCTATTAGTCGGGAAAACAGGTAAAACGCTTTCAGAATTGCGCCCATCTGGTATAGTGGACTTCGAAGGTCGCAGGATTGATGCAATTAGTGAGGGAATATTGATTGCTGAAGGCTTACCTGTTTTGTGCATTTCAGCTCAAGGTGGGCATGTGGTGGTCAAACCATTTGTTGTTACCGGGTTTGAGGATGAGCAAATCTCTAACATGGATTTAAATTAGTTTAAATGCAAGATTTATTTGAATAAAGGGAGAGTTTAATGTTTGGTGAAATTCTAGCTGCTTCTGATTCGATTAATACCGTTTATATTGTCGGCGGTGCTATCGGATTTGTCATATTTCTTCTTGTAGCATTCTTTCTCTTGAACTTCGTGGGCCTTTGGGTTCAGTCGTTTCTAACGGGAGCAGGAATTGGGTTTGTAGATATGTTGCGAATGAAGTTATGCGGGCTTGATTACGCAACGATAGTGAAACAAAAAATTGCATTGGTACAAGCTGGCGTCAAGGATGTGAGCCCTCAAGATATGGAAGCACATGCTCTTTCCCGAGGTAATTTGCAAAAAGTGGTGAGTGCTGTTATCGCAGCCCACAAAGCTAAGATGGATTTGAAGTGGAGTGCCGCTGCTGCAATCGATCTTGCTGGCCGTGATGTTTATGAAGCTGTCAAGCGCAGTGTGGATCCTAAAGTTATTGATTGCCCTGATCCTTCTAAAGGTAAGGCTACTCTTGATGGTGTTTGCAGAAATGGTATCCAGTTACGTGCTCGTGCGCGTGTTACGGTTCGAACCAAGCTCGACAGGTTGGTTGGTGGCGCTACCGAAGAAACCATTATTGCACGTGTTGGCGAAGGTATTGTTAAAGCGATTGGTAGTGCAGAGCATCATACCGATGTGCTTGCAAACCCGAATTTGATTTCTCAGGCGGTTTTGAAGAATGCCTTGGATTCTCAAACAGCATTTGAAATTGTATCGATTGATGTGGCTGAAATTGATGTGGGCGTGAATGTTGGTGCAAAATTGCAGGAAGAGCAGGCTGGTGCAGATCTTCGTGTCGCGCAGGCGAACGCCGAAAAACGCAGAGCCCTTGCAGTGGCTTTAGAGCAGGAGATGCGTGCGAAGACCGAAGAAAATCGCGCTCAGGTTATCCTTGCTGAAGCAGAAGTTCCCAAGGCGATTTCCCAATCAATCCGCGAAGGCAAAATGGGTTACATGGATTACTTCCAAATGAAAAACTTGCAGTCTGACACGCAAATGCGCAATGCAATTGCGGGTTCTCCAGAAAGGGCTTCTTCCTAAATCTTTAATCAGGTATTTGCTATGGACTTGATTTTTGCAGTAGGTTGGGAAGGGTTTATAATCCCTGGGATTGCATTTGTAATCTGGGTTATAAGTTCATTGGCTGGGGGTAAAAATCCTCCTCCGAATCCGAAGGCTGGGGCTAAAAACTTGGGGCCGGGCAATCGCGCTCCGCTTTCAGACCTCGAGCGGTTTTTTCAAGAAGCTAAGCAACGTAGGGCCAAGCCTGATCCTGTTCCTATTGCTTCTCTTAATGCTGAATCTAACGCTCCCAAGGCGAAACAGCGCCCCACCAAAAGCCCTGTCAAAAGAAGTAAGATTGAATCAACTCCCAATCCTTTTCTCATTGATCAAATTGCGAGTGCTTTAGAGGCTCCGGTTATTCCCGCGCAGGGTTCAGTAATTAAAAAGGTGGAGAATGAGGCGGAAGTTTTGCCACCCTCGCCCGCTACCATATCCAAAGATTCAAAGCGAAAATTCGCATCCAAAACCAGCCCACTAATTGCTGAGGCTCTTGCGCTTTTAAAAGGCCCTAAGGTGATTGGTTCTGCTTTGGTTTTACAGGAAATCCTGCAGCCACCTCTTTGCATGCGCCGTAGGCCGTTCAGATAAACTTAAGCTCGGATTTCTATCCGTTAAGAAAACTCCAAATCTCTGAAGATGCATGAATCTTATTAGAGGGTTTACCCGCAAGGCGTTTGTTTAGAGTTCCCTTGCCCCCGGGCCAATGGTGCCCTAATTCCTCTACTAAAATGGTTCGAAATTTTGTGTTATGTTTGCCACAGTGCCTGTCTGTAATCTGAACACCGTGTTGAGTTTCGGTTTTGCTTGAGGTGTTAACACCGCCCAAAGCTTTTTCCCAAGAGGTAATGGTAGAAGAAACAGCGGGCCTGTTTTCTGAATGGCGGGTCCAAGGGGAAATAATTGCGCCCCCATCAAAAGGCATCAAAGGATCGGCTTTTCCCATGATGTAGATGGTTGGGATTTCTAAGTGGCAAGCTATTTGACCTTGGCGCATTAGGCCTGAAACTGGGGCAATGCCCTTGGGCTTGTGTGTTCCTTCGCTTGCGAAACGAAAGGTCATGCCTGCGCCATTCGAAAAGCCTGTCATGAATATTTTTGATGGATCAATCAGCTTAAGATTTAAAACATGATCGATCAAGAGATCAAGAAATGCGACATCATCAACGCCTGGCTGCCCCATTTGTGCTCTTGGTGAGCCATCATTCCAGACTTGGGGGTTTTGCAAAAACCCAGGGCCACGGCTCATGTCTTCCCGGGTACCCTCAGGGATTAGCAGTACGATATCTTTTTCATCTGCAAATTTATCGAGTTCGGTTTCGTCAAGAGTCCAGGCTGCGGTACCACCTGCTCCATGAAGCATTATGAGAAGTGCGCAGGGCTTTGAATAATTGCGGGGCTTTCGCAGTAAAGCGTACCTTCGCATGTTCCCGCTGGTTAATTCGATTCGTTGCGTTTGTCCCATGAGTTAAATCCGAATTATGCAGAAGCAAGTTCTGTCCAGAGGCCTTTGTATGTGTGTAAAAACTCAATGGTTGAAGCTTCATCGGGGAAGGTCTTACCTACTTCAATCATCGTTGCCCGATTATAGCCCGATTGCCTGAATAGTTTGAATAATTCGCGATAGGGGTAGGTGCCTAGCGAGTTCTTGTAAAGGTCATTGATATGGCAAGATTTAATCCAAGGTTGCAGCATTTTAAAGGATTCTTCAACGCTGCCATTTTTTACATCATCGGGATTTGAATTCCAGGTGACCCCAACCGAGGCATGGCCACATTGTTCCATTATGGTTTTCATGTTTTCAGGTTTGGCGGTGCCTGCGCCATGAACTTCCACCCAGATTTCGATACCGGCATCGCTTGCAGCTTTGCCACATGAGATGAGGGATTTTCCAATTTGTTCCAATGTTTTAGGGATGGGTACTTCCTTTGGTAGGCCATTGGGCCTGACTTTTACTCCTTTGCCCCCGATATCGCGAACCAGATCGACGAATCTTTTGCAGGTTTCGATGTTTTCATCGACTGTTTTTTTGCTAGTTGAGTGGAACTCGCAAACCGAGCCTGCACCCCAGATTTCGACGCCTGCATCTGCGAATTTTTTGCGAACTTCTTTTCTTTCGTCTGCGGAAAGAGTGGGTTCGACTTTGTGTGCATGGGTGGTGCGAAGCTCAACAGGGGAGATACCTGTGGTTTTGCAGACCCTTAGAAGTGCGGGTAGATCAAGTTTTGCCCCTAGATTGTAGGTGACGAGGCCAAGTTTAAAAGGGATGCTTTTAGGTTCGATTTTGGTGTTTTGGGCGGCAAATGCTGGGTTAATACAGGCTAATGAGGCGATTGAAGGTGCATAAGTGAGGAAGTTTCTGCGGGTTGTAGCGTCCATTTTGCGATTCCTTTAGTATTTAGGCGGGTTCTTCAATCTTTTGGCCCGTTGCCTCGTCTTGTAATCAGGGCATACTACTCTTGTTAGTTGGTATTGTCTACCTTTGGTGCGAAAAGTATGAGTAAAAGGTTCTTTTGGTATGTTGGGAATTTTCGAAGTATTTGATGCCTTCTTAGGCTAGAATAATTAAAGTTAAGAGCTTCCTTTCTGGGAGAATTGATTGCAATGGCTACTGAATTAAAATCACCACCTGAGCCCCGAGTTTCCCGAAGCGAAAGGGCGGTTGAAGATCAGATTCAGCGTATTGAAAAACAGATTCGCTGGATTGATGTAGGTACTGGTGCTTTTGGCTTGCTGGTCATGCTCTTTAGCTATGGATTGGTTGTGATATTGTTGGATCGATTTTTAGCTCTTTCTTCTTTGGCTAGGCAGTTTTTGTTCGCAGGGTTTGCTGTTTCCGTAGGTTGGTGGATTTACAAACGGATTTTGACCCCTCTCGTGCAATCGGTTAATCCAATATATGCAGCTTTGATTTTGGAACAGGCGATCCCCGATGCCAAGAATAGTCTTGTTAATTGGGTTGATCTTAAAAATGACAGGATTCCTGAATCGGTAAAATTGGCTCTGGGCAAACGCGCTGCCAAGGATTTGAAACCGCATGAGGATGAGGAGTTTGTTTCAAGCAAACAGCTCTTCATGATTGGAACGCTTGCAGGGTTTTTGTTTTTCGCATTGGTAATCCTGTTGGTGATTTTCGGTAAAGCGCCTTTCTTTTCTATGCTTGGCCGTACCTTCACGCCTTTTATTGAAACGACCATTGCGACTAGGAACACGGTTGCAATTCTCACCCCCGAACAAGGCAACATCACTGTTGCGATGGGTATGCCTGTTGATATTGTCGTCAAGGTTACAGGGAAGCTTCCTGCTGCAGGCAGTCCCGAATCTCCTAGGCTTATGATGCGATACCATGAAAACGAACCTTGGCAGACAAAGTTCCTTGGTGCTGGGGAGTTAAGCAGTGAGCACAAAATCCGTATACCTTCCAGCGACGTGCGTAGCGGCTTTTCCTATCTAGTTGCTGCAGGCGATGCCAAAACTAAGGGTTATCAAGTTGATGTTAGGCTTACACCACTCATCGTTGATTTTCAGACTGCCTATAAATACAGATCCTATACCGGGAAGCCTGAATCTACTTCTGCCGAGCGTAAGATTTCTGCCCCGGTAGGTACTGCTGTTAAACTTCGCGTTCGAGCAAACTGCGCCGTTAAAGATGGAACGGTTCGGTTCGTTTATGGCAAAGACAAAACCGACAAAGTGTATTTGATCAAATCGCCTTCCGATCCTTCCTTGATGGAAGCTTCTTTTGTGGTTTCTCAATCTGGCACTTATCAAATTGAATTTACATCTTCCGTAAGGGATGAATATGTAGATGCAATGCCTGCCCCATTAGAGGCGATTGTAGATGCTGCGCCCTCGATCGATTTAATGTTGCCCGGCAAGGAAGCTACTGCTGCAGCTAATGGCGTACTTGATCTCGAAGCAAAAATTGTTGACGATTTTGGGGTTAATAAAGTCGTATTAAAGATGATTGCTTCGGGCGATCGCCCATTGCGTCCCCAAGTTTATCGCGATGAAAAAGCGCTTAAGCTTCCTTCGGGAGGCAACCTTCCCAGCTTGCTTTACAAGGATTTTATCAACATCGCATCGCTTCAGGCTGAAGATGGGCTCGCTTATAAAGCAACTGCAGGTTCTTACCTCGATTACTGGCTTGAAGCCGAGGATGCCTGCGATTTTCCTAAGGCCAATCTTGGTAAAAGCAAGGTGTTCAGGCTGACATTTGCTGATCGTGCCCCTGATGAACAAGCGAAGAAAGAAAAAGAAAAAGCAGAAGAAGATAAAAAGCAGAATGATCAAAAGCAGGATGAAAAGTTAAAGAAAGAAGATCAACAGCGTCAGGACCAAAAGAAAAACCCGCAAGAACAAAAGGGCTCTGAAGAAAAGCAACAGCCTGGCCAGCAGGGTGAAAAATCCGAGGGCAAAGATAGTTCTGATAAAGCCGATGGTGGGAAACAGGGTGAGGGCAAGGGCCAAGAAAAATCCAAAAATGATGAAAAAGGAAAGGGCGATCCTGACAACAAGGGCAATGACAAAGATGCCAAGAATGATCCGATGGGTAATAATGAAGATTTTAAAGATCAGGAAAAACGGTTGAATGATGCCCTTGCCAAGAACAACCCTGAAGATGCGGGTAAAGATGATAAAAACCCCATGGGTAAGGACCCCGCAGACAAAAAAGGGGATTCGAAAGGAAACGAAAACAAGGACGATGCAGGAAAAAATGACGCTAAGGGCTTAGATAAGAACATGCCTAAAGGCAATGATCCAAAAGGCAATGATTCTAAAGGCAATGACCCTAAGGGCAATGATCCTAAAGGCAACGATCCTAAGGGTAATGATCCTAAAGGCAACGATCCCAAGGGCAACGATCCTAAGGGCAACGATCCTAAGGGCAACGATCCTAAAGGCAACGATCCTAAAGGCAACGACCCTAAAGGCAACGACCCTAAAGGCAACGATCCTAAGGGCAACGATCCAAAGGGTATGGACCCTAAGGGCAATGATCCTAAAGGCAATGATCCTAAGGGTAATGATCCTAAAGGCAATGATCCTAAGGGTAATGATCCTAAAGGCAATGATCCTAAAGGCAATGATCCTAAGGGTAATGATCCTAAAGGCAATGATCCTAAGGGTAATGATCCTAAAGGCAATAATCCTAAGGGCAATGATCCTAAAGGCAATGATCCTAAAGGCAATGATCCTAAAGGCAATGATCCTAAGGGCAATGATCCTAAAGGTATGGATCCAAAAGGCAATGACCCTAAAGGCAACGATCCTAAAGGCAACGATCCCAAAGGCAATGATCCTAAAGGCAATGATCCTAAGGGCAATGATCCTAAAGGTATGGATCCAAAAGGCAATGACCCTAAAGGCAACGATCCTAAAGGCAACGATCCCAAAGGCAATGACCCTAAGGGCAACGATCCCAAAGGCAACGATCCCAAAGGCAACGATCCTAAAGGCAACGATCCCAAAGGCAACGATCCTAAAGGCAACGATCCCAAAGGCAATGACCCTAAAGGCAACGATCCTAAAGGCAACGATCCTAAAGGCAACGATCCTAAAGGCAATGACCCTAAAGGCAATGACCCTAAAGGCAATGACCCTAAAGGCAATGACCCTAAAGGCAACGATCCTAAAGGCAATGATCCCAAGGGCAATGACCCTAAAGGCAACGATCCTAAGGGCAATGATCCTAAGGGCAACGACCCTAAGGGCAAGACGCCAGATGCCAAAGGTATGGAAGAAAAAGGTGGTGCCCCAAAGAGCGGCGATAACAAGCAGGGCAAACCTATGGGGAATGATGATAAAAGTTTAGATAAGCCAATGGATGGTAAAGACGGTAAGCCCAATGGCAAAGAAGGCGAGGCCAAAGGCAAAGATGGTATGGGCAAGGATGGAGAAGGCAAAGGTAAAGAAGGCCAAGGCAAAGACGGCGATGCTAAGGGAGGCAATGACCCAAAGGGCAATGACCCCAAAGGTAAGGATGGAGAAGGCAAAGGTAAAGAAGGTATGGGCAAGGGTGGAGAAGGCAAAGGTAAAGAAGGCATGGGCAAGGATGGAGAAGGTAAAGGTAAAGAAGGCATGGGCAAGGATGGAGAAGGTAAAGGTAAAGGAGGCGTGGGCAAGGATGGAGAAGGTAAAGGAGGCATGGGCAAGGACGGAGAGGGTAAAGGAAACGAAGGCATGGGCAAGGATGGAGAAGGTAAAGGTAAAGAAGGCATGGGCAAGGATGGAGAAGGTAAAGGTAAAGAAGGTGAAGGTAAATCTGGAAAGCCAAATGGTGGAGATAACCCCGGTCCCGGTGGAACCGATGATCGTAAGCCCAACGATGCTGCAGGGGTGGCAAATCCTAATGCGAAAACAGAATCTGAAGCTGCGAGTGAAGAGAATAAGCGAAAAGCTGTTCAGCTCCAGTTGGATAACTACAAGAAGAGATTAAGTCCGGATGTGCTGAAGGATGCGAAAATGTCTCCTGAAGATTTGCAACGATTTTTGGATGAGAAGAAGCGCAGAATTGAAGCGGAACTTGGCGTCAAAGAAAAAGATGCTGCAGCCCAGTCTACAGGGAAGGGGCCTAGTTTGGGTGGTCGCAGATACGAGTCTAACGGCGGTGAGAAAAACGATTCTAAGGCCCCTAATTTGGCAAAACCGCCAGCACTTTATCGAGAAGCTTACAAAGAATTCACAAAGAAGTTAGCTGAACCTGAATAATTGAGGTTCAAACCCTGATTTTTATTCTAGAATTGCGAGCAATGCATGGAAAAGTCTCATGTTTTGCTCTATTCTTATATTATGGCATTTCCTCAACGATATCTGGTCCGCTTTCATCCTAAGCATACTCCGCATGTATTTACGGACATTCTGGTTATTGGTGGCGGCATAGCTGGTTTAAGGGCAGCGTTATCTGTTCCTGATGACTTGCGAGTTCTAGTTGTTACCAAAGATAAAATAGCCCAAAGCAACTCAAGTTACGCTCAAGGGGGGATCGCAGGAGTTCTTTCCCCTGAAGATCGATTTGAAAATCATGTTGAAGATACCATTGTTGCAGGCGCTGGGCTTTGCGATAGATCAATTGTTGAAACTGTAATTCGCGAAGCTCCTGGGCAAATCAATAACCTCGTTAGCATTGGGACTAAGTTTGATTTAGATGAAGGCCATATTGCATTGGGTAAAGAGGGTGGACATAGTCATCACCGTATTGTTCATGCCTTGGGAGATTCCACCGGTCATGAGGTGATGAGGGCGATTATTGATAGGGTTCGAGAAGCCAAGAATGTTGAAATTTGGGAGAAGACTTTTACCCTTGATCTTATCACGCACGAAGGCCGTTGTGTTGGGGCGTTGGTACACAGGCACCGCAGGGGTAAACTTCTTGTCTGGGCCAAGCAGATTATTCTTGCGAGTGGTGGAGTAGGGATGGTTTATCGTGAAACTACGAACCCACCGGTTGCAACGGGTGATGGCATGGCTGCTGCCTACCGGGCAGGTGCAAAGTTGCGCGACATGGAGTTCATGCAGTTTCATCCCACGGTTCTTTATGTTGCGGGTTCAAGCAGGTTTTTAATCAGTGAGGCGGTTCGAGGAGAAGGTGCTTATCTATTGGATAAGAATGGGCATCGATTTATGCCCGATGAAGATCCTAGAGGCGAGTTGGCGCCCCGCGATGTGGTTGCGCAAGCGATTGTTCGGACCATGGATAAAACCCAGCATCCAAATGTGTATCTGGATCTTTCCCACATTGATCCTGAAAAAGTAATGATGCGATTTCCTGGAATTGCCAAAGTCTGCATGAACTTTGGATTGGATATCCGTACTGATCGCATTCCAGTAAGGCCTGGCGCGCATTACATGGTGGGCGGCATCGAAGTCGATGGGTTGGGGCGAACCAATATTCCTGGCCTTTGGGGTGCAGGGGAAGTAACTTCGAGCGGGTTGCATGGAGCGAATAGGTTGGCATCGAACAGCCTTTTGGAGGGGTTGGTTTATGGAAAGTTATGTGCGGATGGCGCAGTCAGTGAAGCTAGAAAAATGTCGGATCGATTTGAAGTGCCCCCGATCAAGTTAAATATTAAACCGGATAACGAAGGCGAACTCGATATCACGGATGTTACTAATTCGCTTCGAAGTTTGATGGTTCGGTATATGGGAATTGTTCGGAATGAAGAGGGGTTGGCAGAGGCGGAACGCACGGTGGGATTTTGGTGCAGGTATGCGCTGCGCAGGGAATTTCAGACCCGGGAGGGTTGGGAGTTGGCGAATTTGCTTACCGTAGCCCGCCTTATGATATTCTCTGCAAGGCAACGAACTGAATCGCGAGGTACGCATTTCAGGCTGGATTATCCCAACAAAGATGATGCAAACTGGCTCAGACACCTTGTTTGCCCGCCAACTTTTGCTGAATCCAAGCTTCCTCATGGTTAGGTTTATGCAGGCAAGTCGCCCCTTCAGGCAGGCAAACTTGCTTTTCCTGTAGTGGACAGACTTATACCCTCTTGGTTTAATGTCTTATTGTTGTTTTTCGGGCCATTGTTCCCGATTCTGTTTTTCTTCTTTTGTGGGATGGCTTTACGATGACGCGCGTCTTTATTTACGACACTACTTTGCGCGATGGCAGCCAAGGTGAAGGGGTCAATTTCTCCTTACAGGATAAATTGCACATCACCAAAAAGCTTGACGAGCTGGGCGTAGACTTTATTGAAGGTGGATACCCTTTATCTAACCCCAAAGACTTTGAATATTTTAGGGAAGTTCGCAAGCTTAATCTCAAGCACGCCAAGGTTTCTGCTTTTGGGATGACTCGCAGAAAAGGCGTGCTTCCTGCCAATGATACCTGCATTAAAGCTTTGTTGGATGCTGAGACTTCGCTTATCACAATCGTTGGTAAAACCTGGGATCTGCATGTAATCGAAATCCTCGGAACCACGCTTGAAGAAAATATCGCAATGATTTCTGATTCCATCCGCTATTGCAAGGATCAGGGGCGCGAGGTCTTTTACGATGCAGAGCATTTCTTTGATGGGTTCAAAAATAACCCCGATTATGCCATCAAGACCCTACAGGCTGCTGAAGCCGCAGGCGCAGCAGTTCTCATCCTTTGCGATACCAATGGTGGAACCTTGCCCGATGAAATTGCCTCGGGGGTTGCTACCGTTCGTGCTGCTTTAAAGCCTCAGACCCAAGTGGGGATTCATTGCCATAATGATTGTGAACTTGGCGTTGCCAACACTCTTGCTGCGGTTGCCAAGGGCGCAACTCAAGTTCAAGGTACGATCAACGGGATTGGCGAAAGATGTGGTAATGCTGATCTTATCAGTGTTTTGGGTAACCTTGCTCTCAAACAGAATTACAAGGTGTTGGCAGAAGGTAGTTTGAAGCATCTTACCGAGTTATCGAGGTATGTGTATGAAACTGCGAACATGAATTTTCGCAACGGGCAGCCCTTTGTGGGCGCCAGTGCTTTTGCCCACAAGGGTGGCATGCATACCCATGCTGTCGCAAAGGTCTCTCGTAGTTACGAACATATCGATCCATCGATCGTGGGGAATCAAAGGCGGATCCTTGTAAGCGAGCTTTCAGGAATATCCACCATTCTCAGCAAAACTTCGAAGTTTGACTTCACTAACGATCGTGCCATGATGACTAAGATTCTTAACCAAGTTCAAGATCTTGAGAATGCTGGTTATGAATTTGAAGCAGCGGAAGCATCGTTTGAAATACTGGTGCGTAAGGCTGCGGGAATGTATGAGCCCTTGTTTGAAAGGCTTTCTTATCGTGTGAATATTGAAATGTCTAAGGATGGGTTGCCCGCAACGGAGGCCACGGTGAAAATTCGCCATGGTGCTTCAGAAGCCCACACAGTAAGCGAAGGCGATGGCCCTGTTAACGCATTAGATGGCGCATTAAGGAAAGCCCTTCTTCCATTGTTTCCCAATCTTTCGGACCTTCATCTTGCAGATTATAAGGTGCGTGTTGTGAATGCCCGTGCTGGAACTGCTGCAAGAGTTCGAGTTATTATTGAATCGCATGACAAGCGCGATGTATGGTCTACTGTTGGTGTTAGTGAAAATATTGTGGAAGCCTCGTGGCTAGCCTTGGTAGATAGTATCGAGTACAAGTTGATCAAGGATCGCGAGCAAGCCGAAGCAAAGTAGGTGTGCAGTTCTCCTGTTACTTTTTCGAAATCTATGGTTTCAAAGGGAAAGTTTAAATGTCGAGTGAATTGCCCAAGCAGTATGAGCCCCAGCAAGCCAAGCAGGATTGTCTGAAGTTCTGGGAAGATAACAAGTTTTTTCATGCCAACCCCGATGCCAAGGGCGAGCCTTATTGCATTGTTATACCTCCGCCAAATGTTACCGGAGCCCTTCATCTGGGCCATGCTCTTAATAGTACACTGCAGGATATTCTTGCCCGTTGGCGCAGAATGCAGGGATTTAACGTTCTTTGGATGCCCGGAACTGATCACGCTGGGATCGCAACTCAAGCAGTTGTTGAACGAAGGGTCAAGGAAGAAGATGGTAAGACCAGGCACGAGCTTGGCAGAGAAAAACTCGTCAATCGAATATGGGAATGGAAAGATCAATACGAGAAACGCATTTTAGGTCAGTTGCGCGAAATCGGTGCTAGTTGTGATTGGGAACGCACACGTTTTACCCTCGATCCTATTTGCGCCCGTGCGGTTCGCTCCACCTTTTTTCAGATGTTCAAGCAAAACTTTATCTACAGAGGTAAAAGGCTCGTCAATTGGGATACACACCTGCAGACTTCTGTCGCAGATGATGAAACGTTTACCGAGACCGTCAAAGGTGGGTTCTGGACTTTTCGCTACCCTGTTTCTGGTACTGATGAATTTATCCGATTTTCCACCACTCGCCCTGAAACAATGTTGGGCGATGTAGCTGTCGCAGTTCACCCTTCAGATGAACGCTACACTCACCTTGTAGGAAAAAAGGTTTTGATTCCGCTTGCAGGGCGTGAAATACCCATCATCGCAGATGGCATTCTTGTAAAGAAAGAGTTTGGCACTGGTGCTGTAAAGGTTACTACTGCTCATGATCGAAATGACTACGCCTGTGGCTTAAGGCATAACCTGCCCATGATTAACATCCTCGCAAACGATGGAACTATCAAGGATGGTTTTGGCGTTTATTCTGGGCTGGATCGCTACGAAGCCAGGAAGCGTGTCACCGAAGATATGGAAAAACTAGGGTTCTTCGAAGGCCGAGAAGACCGTGATATCGAGTTGGCGCATAGCGACCGTAGCAAGACTCCAATCGAGCCGTTTCTTTCTGACCAATGGTTTGTAAAGATGGATCACCTTGCGCAGATTGCAATTGATGCAGTGAAAGATGATAAGGTTAAATTTACTCCCGAACGCTATGCAGACACCTACCTTGATTGGCTGGGTGAAAAGCGCGATTGGTGTATCAGTAGGCAGCTTTGGTGGGGGCATCGAATCCCAATCTGGTATGCAAAGTGCGATGAAGCTGATTTGAAGAAGGCCTTTGCCAACCGGGATGATGTTTGCTGGATTTGGGATCACGAAAACAACCAATGGCTTGTTTGCGCATTGACTGATATTGCGGAAGATGCTTTGGGCGGGGATCTCAAAATTGTTCAGGATGGTGATGTTCTTGATACTTGGTTCAGTTCCGCATTGTGGCCCCATTCTACTTTAGGCTGGCCCGAGCAAACCAAAGAACTTGCAAAGTATTACCCTACCAGTGTTCTCGTTACTAGCAGAGATATCATCACGCTTTGGGTTGCTCGCATGGTGATGACTGGGCTTTTCAACACAGGCAAGATTCCCTTTCATAAGGTCTACATTCATCCCAAAATCCTCGATGGTTTTGGCGAAACAATGAGTAAGAGCAAAGGCAATGGTATCGACCCGCTTGATATTATTTCCCGGTATGGTGCCGATGCCTTGAGGTATCAGATGGCGCACCTTGCAACCGAAACGCAGGATAGCAGAATGCCCGTGGGCAATATCTGCCCTCATTGCGAAACTTTGGTAACGGTGAAGCAAGAGCATATGTACATGCGGACCAAGAAAATCACTTGTCCGAGTTGCAAGAAAACCTTCAGACCAGGTGGGCCTTGGCCTGCGCCTGATCCAGAATTACCCACAGCTACGCAGGGTTCTGAACGCTTCGAGCAAGGTCGTAATTTCGCAACCAAGCTTTGGAATGCAGCACGCTTTCTATTCATGAACCTCGAAGGTTATCAGCCTGCGCCGGTTGATCTTGCTTCCCTTCCTTTGGAAGATCAATGGTTGCTAAGCAGGTTGCAGCGAACCACAGAAGAACTAACCAACCATCTTGAGTCATTTCGCTTTAGTGAATCCATTCGAACTTTGTATGAGTTCATTTGGACAGAGTTCTGTGACTGGTATGTCGAGATGAGTAAGGGCAGGTTAAAAGATGAATCGAAGCCCGTGGCTCAAAGAGTTCTTGCAGGCGTTTTAGATGCAATCCTGCGTTTGATTCATCCCTTTATGCCATTTCTTGCGGAGACCATTTGGAAGGCGCTCGGCGAAGTTGCACCTTTGCGTGGTCTGCCTGTGCCTGAGAAAGCGGAAATAAGCGTGGTTATTGCCGCATGGCCAAATTATCCCAAAGCTTGGCATCAACCCGCAATTGAAGCTCGAATTGCACGCATGCAGGAACTGGTTCGAGCCATCAGGGATGTTCGAAATCGATACCTTCTTGATGTTAAAAAGATGCTAGATATAAAGGTGCGATGCTCGGATGCAATTGCTTCTGATCTTAAGTCCTTAAAACCATTTTTAGCACACTTAGGCGGCGTTGGTGAATTAGAGTGCGGGCCCCAAGTCACTCGCCCTTCGCAATCTGCCTCCCATGTGCACCCAGATTTCGAAGCTTATATCAGTCTTGCAGGCTTGATTGATGTAAATGCAGAGATTGCTCGCCTTGAAAAAATGATGGCGGAAAAGCAAAAACAGATTCAAGCTATTGAGTCTAAGCTTTCTAATGAAAGTTTTGTTCAACGGGCTCCTGTTGAGGTTGTTGCGCAACAAAGGGAAACCCAGGCAGACTTGGTGTCTCAAGT
>Ga0209358_10001696_pt1 | contig 17292 bp, 14 predicted proteins | sample LauGreFa1BDMLBSN_2_FD_187574 | JGI IMG/M metagenome (GOLD analysis project Ga0209358, IMG submission 187574) | Freshwater lake microbial communities from Lake Michigan, USA - Fa13.BD.MLB.SN (SPAdes) (version 2) | ecosystem: Environmental > Aquatic > Freshwater > Lake | place: Lake Michigan, USA... | reverse complement strand
GATTTAATCTTGAAACAATTGTCCAGGCTTTATATCTTGCAGGATGCTTTGAAAAATGTTTTAACCGTCCACCAATAGTATGGCGGCAGGTGTGACATGAGGCGGAGTAGAGCCAGAGCAATGTGGCATTAAGTAGAAGTACTAATGAGCCAACACTCACATGTCCCCATTGCCCTTCTGGATTTTTAAAGGAAATGATTGCGTCATATGTAAGTAAAGTATTAAATGCTAAGCCAGCGTAGAAAAACCACCGATGACCATTTTGTAATATTAAAGGCGCTCTAGTTTCTCCTGTGTATTTGCTATGAGGTTCTGCCACAGCACATGCAGGTGGTGACATCCAAAATGATCGGTAATAAGCCTTACGGTAGTAGTAACAAGTCATTCTAAAACCTAGTGGGAAAATTAATATAAATAGCGCAGGAGAGATTAGTAAGCCAAAGATAGTTATTGAACCAATTGGTGTTCCAAAGTGAGCTGACCCTTCAACACATGCAGTTGATAAACATGGAGAGTAAAAAGGTGAGATTAAAGGTTCAGCAAAATAATACTTGTTCTCAAAAGCTCTAAAGGTTGCATAGATAACAAATAAAATTAATACGCTAAATGTCAGTGCTGGTTGTAGCCACCATTTATCAGTGCGTAGTGTGCGATCAGTTATAAGTGCGCGTCCGGCGGAGAAAACTCCTGTGCTTTTTTTACCGGAATCAATTAATGCCATAAGCCAATTTTGCTCGCACTACCTGCGATGCGCTAGTTGATACTGGGCGCAATGGATATGAAATCACCCACAAATTAATAAATTCTGGCGGAGGGCGTGGGATTTGAACCCACGAAGGTTTCCCTTGCCGGTTTTCAAGACCGGTGCACTCGGCCACTATGCGAGCCCTCCGTGGGCAAACTTACTCGCTTAGCCACCTTCGCCAAAATTAGCGGTTAATTATTCGGGAAGTTCTAGTAAGCGCTCTATCACCTTTGCCACACCATCTTCTTGGTGTGCATCTGTTTGAAACTTTGCATACTTTAACAAATCACCATGCCCATCTGCCATTCCCCAAGATCTGCCTGCCCAAGAGAGCATTGAAAAATCATTTGGGTTATCACCAAAGGTTACGCAATCATCCCCTGTTAACCCATGACGAGCTGCAATCTTTGAAAGCGTTGCACCTTTTGAAACACCATCCGCTGATATTTCAAGTAGAGAGTCAGTTGGGTTTGAGTGCGTAGCAGTTGCTACGCCAACAAGTGCCTTACTTGCAATCTCTAGCATTTCATCCGATGAGTACTCACCATTAACACAACGCGCTAACATTTTTAGAGATGGTTTAGTAAGTATCTCCTCAATTTCTTCAACACCAACATTATCTTGACCAACATCCCATCTAGGCACATACTTTTTTTCTCTGTGAAACTCTTTACCGACTTCAATAGCGAAGGAGACGCCAGGCATCTCTTTGCGTAATCTTTTAACAGTTTCAAGTTGTGCATCTACTGGGAACAACCACTCTTCTAATACTTTTTCATTATTAAAATCATATAAAAGTGCGCCATTGGCACAAATACCTGTACCAAAGCCAAAGTTTTCTTTTATTTCAACCATCCACCTAATTGGCCGCCCAGTAACAAAGTACATATGGATGCCGGCTTTATATGCAGCGGTAAATGCTATTTTAGTTCGCTCTGAGATAAAGCCGTAGTGAGCAACAATTGTGCCATCTAGATCTGTGCCAATTAGTTTTGGGCGTTTACCTGTTACAGTTTTTAAAACACTCACGCTATAACCAATGTGTCCATCCCAAGAAATGGAATTAATGCTTTTGGCACCTTAACGCTGCCATCTTTTTGTTGGTGATTTTCAAGAATTGCCACAATTGTTCTTGGAATTGCAACTAATGTGCCATTTAATGTGGCAACAGCTTTTGTGCCACTTTCATCCTTGTATCTGATGTTTAAGCGCCTAGCCTGAAACTGTGTGCAATTTGAGGTACTTGTTACCTCACGATATGCCTGCTGTGTTGGAATCCATGCTTCAATATCAAATTTTCTTACCGCGCTAGCTCCTAAGTCACCACTTGCAACATCTATTACACGATATGGAATATCGAGTGAGTTAAAAAACTCTTTCTCCCAATTAAGTAGTTTTTGGTGTTCAGCTTTTGCATCCTCAGGTTTGCAGAATGTAAACATTTCGACCTTATCAAATTGGTGCACACGAATAATCCCGCGAGTATCTTTTCCGTAACTGCCTGCTTCTCTTCTAAAACATGGTGAGTAGCCGGCGTATCTAATTGGCAGATTATCTAAAATCTCATCCATATGAAATGCAGCAAGTGGCACCTCTGATGTTCCAACTAAGTAAAGCTCATCCTCTTTTAGATGATAAACATTTTCAGCAGCTTGTCCTAAAAATCCTGTTCCTTCCATTGCAGCAGGCTTAACTAGTACTGGCGGTATCATTGGAATAAAACCAGCTTTAACTGCAGTTGCGATCGCATGGTTAACTAAAGCAAGCTCAAGCAGTGCACCAACACCTGTTAGATAGTAAGAGCGAGCGCCCGCCACCTTGGCGCCACGTTCTGTATCAATTGCTTTAATAATCTTTCCTATTTCAACATGATCCTTTGGCTCAAAGCCTTCAGATTTAAAATCACGCGCCTTTCCAACTGTTTCAATAACTTTAAAATCAGCCTCACCACCTATTGGTGCCTCTGGATCAATTAAATTAGCAACCTCAAGAGATAACTTATGAGCAATCTCCTCCGCTTGTGCTCGCTTACTATCTGCCTCTTTTACTAAAGCAGAGAGCTTCTTAGCATTTTCAAGTAGTGAGTTTTTTTCATCCCCTTTAGCAGCGCCAACTGATTTAGATAAAGTATTTTGCTCAGCCCGCAGGCTTTCAAAGTTTGCTATTGCCTCACGCCGGGCATCATCTGCAGCAAGTAATTGATCAATTACTGCAACATCACCGCCTCGCACCTTTTGGGATGAGCGAAATGCTTCTGGATCTTCACGCAACGCTTTTAAATCAATCATATGAAAGTAGCCTACCGATTACTTTGCTTGAGGATAGGAACCTAGAAAACGAACATCCTCACAAATTTGTTTTAGCCCCGTTAATGTGGCACTTACCGCTTCATCTTGGATATGCCCTTCCACATCGATTATGAAGTGGTAGTGGCCAAGACCAACACCAGTTGGCCTACTTTGGATAAATGTCAGGTTCACCTCATGTTTAGCAAACTCATTTAGTATCTCAAGTAATGCTCCTGCGTGATCAATAGCTATAAAGACAACCATGGATGTGCGATCTTTACCTGTTGGCGCGGGTACTTTATTTGGCTTTTCAACCACAACAAACCTAGTAACAGCGCCAGAATTATCGCCAATATTTTCTGCAATTACCTTTAAATTATAATTTTTAGCAGCAATTGGAGCAGCGATAGCAGCGTCATACTCACCCTTACTTAATCCTTTTGCAGCAGCCGCTGTTGACGCGCTTTCAATTACTTGAGCATTAGGAAAGTTTTTTGCAATGTACTCACGGCATTGAGACTCAGCATGAGGGTGGGTAGCAATTGATTTAATAACTTTTACATCTTTGCCTTCTAAACTCATCAAAGAAAAACTGACTGGCAAAGTAGTCTCAGCTGTTATAACTAATTCCTCACCTATTGCTAACTCATCTAATGTTCTAGCAACTACGCCTTCAACAGAGTTTTCAATTGGTACTAACGCTTTGGCGCACTCACCACTACGCACCGCATTTAATGCTGCCGTTACATTTGCATAAGGAATTAATTCATCGGTGCTTCCTGCAATTTTTTGTAGGGCTGCTTGGGTAAATGTGCCGGCAGGTCCTAGGTATGCGTACTTAATTGACATGGCTTAAGAGTAGCCGAGCAGCTTTCGCGCTTGCTCTGGTTTATCTGTAATCACGACGTCCACACCCACTTTGGAACACAAATCTAGATCTGCGGCCTCATTTACCGTCCAGATGAATACTTTTTTTCCTCTTTTATGTTGAGCTGCAACTATCCCAGGATTTTGGCGAAGTATCTCAATGCTTAGTGCAATTACAGGTGCTGGGTTAAATCTAATTAGATTTGAGTTTTTAACAAGGTAGCCAGTTTGAAAACCACTCTTTAGATTACGCAGGGTAGCAAAATAAGAAAAAGAGATTAATGAAATCTGTATTCCACTTGCTTTAATCTCAGATTGCTTGCTTTTAAGTAATTTATGTACAAGTTTTTCAATCATCGCCCCAGTTGATACTGGATGTTTTAACTCTATAACTAGATCTTTTTTATTACTTATTGAAAGATCTAGTAACTCATCTAGTAGATATAGATCTACTTTTTCCTTTAACTCTTTATAGCTACTCTTTGAAATCTTTAGATCAATATTTGATAATCTGCTGGTATCACTATCGTGATAGCAAATAATTTGTTTATCCTTTGTTAACCTCACATCACACTCAAAGCCATCTGCGCCCTGGGCGAGTGCGCCTATGTAGGCAGCCTTTGAGCCCTCTTTAAAATCACTACTGGCGCCTCTGTGGGCATAGATCAACATTTACTTGGCGCCCTTTCTTTATCACTTGGATTATGTGGTGAGATTGGCTCTATGAAATGGCAGTTTATCTCCTTTGCGCAAACTGATCTTGGTTTAGTCAGATCAGGTAATGAAGATTCTGCTTTGACCTGCGCAAATCTAATTGCAGTAGCCGATGGTATGGGTGGACATGCTGGTGGTGAGGTGGCATCTGCAATTGCCATTAATACATTAGAGCAATTACTGCCAGTAATTACTGATCCAAAAGTTGATGTGGCGTCCCGTGAAGATTTGTTCTTAAATATTACTTATGAGGTTGATTCACAAATACTTGCTAAAAGTAAAGATTCACCTGAGTTATCAGGTATGGGAACTACCTTAACTGCGCTTAGTATTTTAGATAACAACATTGAGCTATTACATATTGGTGATTCACGTTGTTATCGCTACCGCAATAACAAGCTAGAGCAAATAAGTTATGACCACACAGTGATGCAAGAGTTACTAGATCAAGGCCGTCTTACTCCTGAGGAGATAATTGATCACCCGCAAAGGTCTTTGCTAACTCAAGCTTTAATGGGTGACTCTGGCCTAGATCCAATTTTAGTAAGTTATGAAATAAAAAAAGATGATCAATTCCTTTTATGTAGTGATGGTTTAACTAATGTTTTATCTGAGTATGAGATAAGTAAAATCATTGAAGCAAATCCTGCCTCAGATATTCCCGCTGCTTTAATTGCAGAGGTTAGAGTAAAAGGAGCCCCAGATAACATCACAATTATTTGGAGCGCTGTTACTGATAAAAAAGGTAATTCTGCGGTTATAAAGATTGGCGCTGCTAATGAATAGCCCAATTACAAAATTAGCAGATGGTAGATACACAGTTGGGCAAATGATTGGTACCGGCGGAATGGCCGATGTTTATCTAGGCCTTGATACAAGGCTTAATCGTGAGGTGGCAATTAAAGTTTTAAGACGCGACCTTGCAAAGGATCCTGCATTTGTTGCCAGGTTTAGAAAAGAGGCACTTGCTGCAGGAGGATTAAATCATCCAGGAATAGTTGCTGTTTATGACTCAGGTGAAGAAAATAACTCTCCGTATATCGTGATGGAGTTAGTAAGTGGTCAAACACTTAGGCAAAAACTTCAAGCAGGACAACTTCCACTTTCAACTAGCCTTGAAATAATTAAAGGAATTTTACAAGCACTTGATTACTCACATAATAAAGGAATCATTCATCGAGATATAAAGCCAAGCAATATTATGATCACAGATTCTGGTGACATTAAGGTGATGGATTTTGGTATTGCTAGAGCAACGGATGATATTGGCGCCACACTTACTAATACTTGGAATGTAGTTGGAACTGCGCAGTATCTATCTCCTGAGCAAGCAACTGGTGAGATGGCAGATGGTAGAAGTGATCTCTACTCTCTAGGCTGTTTAATGTATGAGTTATTAACTGGTCGGCCACCTTTTACCGGTGACACACCAGTCTCTGTTGCCTACCAACATGTTTCATCACCTCTTACTCCTGCCTCACAAATTAATCCAACACTTGATTTAAATCTTGATCGCATGCTTGAGGTTGTGCTGGCAAAGGATCCTAATAATCGCTACCAAGATGCTATTGCGATGCTTGAAGATTTAGAGCATGTAATTAAAGGTGAGCCTGTTACAACAAAGATTAAAAAAGTATTCCCACGAAGAAAACTCTTTACTTCACTCACAGTAGTAGCCGCCGGTATCGCCTTGTTAGCTGTTGGTTACTTTGCTAGTGCGCCAACTGGTGTGAGCGTTAAGGTCCCTAACGTAGTGGGATTAACTGAGGATGAAGCAAGAGTATTACTTAAAGATTTTAATATAAATATTGAACGAGCACCTGATGCAAAGATTCCACTTGATCGAGTTGCATCCCAACTTCCACTTGCAACTACTGACGCAGCGGCTGGTAGTAGCGTCACGCTAACCATTTCAGAAGGACCTGGAAATACCACTGTTCCAGTTGGATTAATTGGTCTTTCACTTGAAGAGGCTAGATATAGGTTGTCTGCAGCTGGATTATTGATTTCACAAACTATTGCAGTTGATTCAGATCAAGCACCTGGTGTGGTTTTAAGTATTAATCCCGCACCTGGCACAACAATTACTGCAGGAAGTGCCGTAACACTTGAGATTGCAAGTGGAAATGTTCAAGTGCCTTCATTAGTTGGTTTAAATGAGATTAATGCAAAGACAGTACTTACTCAGTCAGGCTTTTTAATTAGAGAGATAACTGCAAGTGATCCGAGTAAGCCTGTTGGTGAGATATTGGCTCAAGCGCCAGAGGCTGGTTCTACAAGAGTTATCGGAAGTGTTGTAACAATTACTGTTAATAAAAATTAAGCTCTAATCACAACTGGAGATAAGCCTTCAGATCTTTTGCGAGCGCCCTTATCACCACATATCTCAAGCCAGTTACCAATCATTTGATAACCATGTTCGGTAAGTACTGACTCTGGGTGAAACTGCACACCACATATCGGTAGCGTTTTATGTTGTATTGCCATAACAACACCACTCTCAGTTTGCCCAGTTATTTCTAGCTCTGCTGGCAAAGTATCTTTTTCAATAGCTAGTGAGTGATACCTAGTGGCTGTAAAAGGAGAAGGAATGTTTTCTAAAACAGATTTATTGCTATGACTTACCACTGAGGTTTTGCCATGGAGTAATTCAGGAGCTCTTGAAACAGTTGCGCCATATGCAACACCTATCACTTGGTGTCCTAAGCAAACTCCCAGTAGTGGAATCTTTTTCTCTGCGCAGTACTTAACTAACTCAACACTTACACCTGCTGCCTCTGGTGTACCGGGCCCTGGTGAGATTAAAACACCGTCATATTTATCTGCTTCACTTATTTTAAATTCATCATTTCTAACCACAGTGCAGTTAGCCCCTAATTGCTGTAAGTATTGAACTAGGTTAAAGACGAAGGAGTCATAGTTATCAATAACTAGAATCTTTCGCTCACTTGTGCCAGCAGTTGTGCTCATAGGGTAATTGTGTAGTAATCTGCTGCTATGCCGAAGTCAAAAGTACGTGAGAAGGTTGCTAGAAAGCGGAAAGTCGCAGCTGAAATCACACCTGAGATCATTGAAGCCAAGGTTGAAAACCCTAAGTGGCTGGTTCCTGTAATGCTAGCTAGCTTCTTATTAGGCCTTATCTGGATCGTAATCTTCTACATCAGCTCAACTGCCTACCCAATTCCTGGAATTGGTGCCTGGAACATGCTGGTTGGCTTTGCCTTTGTAGGGGTCGGTTTTTCACTCGCCACCCGCTGGAAATAATTACACGCCTGTAATTCTCCACACGGTGGATAAGTGTTGTGGATAACTCTTAACCCTTTATTACCTGCCTCTGACCTACCCTTAAGCCGTGCTCGCACTAATCGCTTACCTGCTGACAGTTATTGCTGTCGCAATTTTTGCACTGCAAAGTTATAAGTTATTCAAAAAGATTTCAGCAGGACAATCTGATCCATCTCGCTTTAGTAATAAAGGTAAGCGTTTTAAAAATACTATAGTTGAAGTTTTAACTCACACCAAGATGCTTAATTTTACTGTCTCAGGTATTGCGCACTGGTTTGTGATGGTTGGCTTCTTCGCACTGCTTGGAACATTAATTACTGCCTACGGTCAATTAGTAAACCCCGCTTGGGCGCTACCAGTTATTGGGCACTTTGTTGGATATGAATTTTTCGCAGAGTTAATTGCTGCCTTAACAGGTGTTTCAATTGTTGCCCTAATTGGAATTAGGCAGGTAACTAGATTTGTAAGAAAAGGTAGAGCCTCTAGATTTTATGGCTCTGGCAATAAAAAGGCTTATTATGTTGAAGCAACAATATTAGCGATTGTGTTTTGTGTTATCACTCTGCGTGGTTTAGAGGGTGCGTTGTTAAATAAAGAAAGTTGGAATTGGCATTACGCTTTTTCATACCCTGCTGTTGCATTTTTTAGTGCTTATTCAGTTAATCAGATTGAAAACTTAATTCAAATAATTGCTTTCTTAAAAATTAGCATCTCTATGGTTTGGTTTATTGTTGTTGGATTAAATTTAAATATGGGAGTCGCTTGGCATAGATTCCTAGCTCCTTTTAATATTTTCTTTAAGCGGAATGCAACAAGTGAAAATGCATTAGGACCACTTCCTGTGATGCTCTCACATGGTAAAGAGATTAACTTTGAAGATCCAAAAGAGGATGATGTATTTGGAATAGGAACTGCAGCTGATATCTCTTGGAAAGGTTTATTGGATATGGCTACCTGCACTGAGTGCGGTAGGTGCCAATCACAATGCCCAGCCTGGCACACTGAAAAACCGCTATCTCCAAAGCTTTTAATTATGGCAATGCGTGATCACGCACTTGCAAAGATTGGAACAGATGCTGCTTCTGAAAAGATTGTTGGCAATAACCCACATGAGAATGCAATTTCATTAGATGTCTTATGGTCCTGCACAACTTGTGGCGCATGTGTTGAAGAGTGTCCAGTAGATATTGAACATGTTGATCACATTGTTAATATGCGAAGGTTTCAAGTATTAGTTGAATCAGAGTTTCCAACAGAGCTAGGAAATACTTTCCGTAATTTAGAAAAAGCAGGAAATCCTTGGGGTGCTAACAGAGTTGATCGTGATGCCTGGATAAAGGAAGTAGATTTTCCAATTACTGTAATTGATTCAGTAATTCCAGATGATGTTGAGTACTTGTTCTGGGTTGGCTGCGCTGGTGCGTATGAAGAGCGAGCTAAGAAAACTACTAAGGCTGTGGCTGAGTTGTTATATATGTCAGGAGTTAAATTTGGTGTCTTAGGTAAGAAAGAAACCTGCACAGGAGACCCTGCAAGGCGAAGTGGTAATGAATTCTTGTATCAGATACTTTCTAGAGAAAATATTGAAACGCTGCAGGAAACATTTGGAACTCGTGGTGTTAAAAAGGTAGTTGTAACCTGCCCACACTGCTTCACAACTATCGGTCGAGATTACAAGCAACAAGGTTTTGAATTGCAGATGGTTCATCACACTCAGTTACTTAATCAATTAGTAAAAGAGGGTAAGTTAAAACCAATTGCCCCAGATAAAAAAGATGCTAAAAAACTTACCTACCATGATCCTTGTTACCTTGGCCGGCATAATCAAATTTATGAACCACCACGTGAATTACTTGAATCAGCTGGTGTTGAAGTTAGTGAGATGCCTAGAAATCAAGAACGTTCGTTTTGTTGTGGCGCAGGGGGTGGGCGAATGTGGATGGAAGAAAAGATTGGAACTCGCATAAATTTAAATCGTGTTGATGAGGCGATAGCAACGGGTGCGCAGGAGGTTGCAGTTGCCTGTCCGTTTTGTAGGGTGATGGTTTCAGATGGCATGGTTGCTCGAGATAGCTCAGTTGAAGTATTAGATGTTGCTCAAATTATGCTGCGCAACGTTAAGAAATTAGGCTAAATCACGCCCCATTCTCAGGAAACACTCAGAGTGATAGATAATCATCATCCTGGAGGTGATGCCAAATGACCACTCTTAAAGAAAGAGTTAGTAGTAGTTCAGAGTTAAATCAGACTACCCAAAGAATTTTGGTAGTAGATGATGAGAACAGTATTAGTGAACTAATTGCCACTAGTTTAAAGTTTGTTGGCTTTGATGTTCGCACCGCAGCCTCTGGCGCGCAGGCTCTGCAGATTGCCCAAGAGTTTAAGCCGCATGCATTAATTCTTGATGTGATGCTGCCTGATCAAAATGGATTTGAAGTATGTAGGCAACTACGCAGTGAAGGCCATGATGTTGGAGTTTTATTTCTAACAGCTAAGGATTCAACAGAAGACAAGATTGCTGGCCTAACAATTGGTGGCGATGATTATGTAACGAAGCCATTCTCACTTGAAGAGTTAGTAGCAAGATTACGCGCACTACTTCGCCGAACTGGTGTCACTGAAGTAATTGCTGATGAAGAGAAGATCCGCTTTGCCGATCTTGAGTTAGATGAAGCAACCCATGAGGTGCGCAGAGCTGGAAAACTAATTGATCTCTCTCCAACTGAGTTTTTACTACTTAGATATCTAATGATTAATGCTGACCGAGTTGTTAGTAAGTCACAGATACTAGATCATGTCTGGCAGTATGACTTTAGAGGAGATATGGGAATCGTTGAAACATATGTTTCCTATCTTCGTAAAAAGATTGATATTTATGAGCCGGCCCTAATTCACACTGTTAGAGGGGTGGGATACCGCCTGCGGTTGCCAGCAAGTAAGTAATTGATCACAATTATCAGATGAACTCTGCGTTAAGTCGGGTGCGCACACCGCTCTCACTTTGGTCACTGCGTAACCGACTTATCCTCGCTTCAGTTGTTTTAACTAGTCTTGCAATTATCGCTTCAGATTTTGCTGCTAATGCCGCACTTCGCTCTTACTTAATTTCACAAGTTGATCTGCAATTAAATAACATTTCCAGTACCTCCCTAACTCGATTAGATCGAGCCGGTATAGCACCTCTTATTAAAGAGGATGAGGATGCACCATTTAAAATTTTTGAACCACTGCGTGGTGTTCCGACCTCAACCTCACTCACTTTATTAGATGTTGATGGCAATTTAATTGGCCAAGTAGGTGGTGAGTTAGGTGGAAAAACCTTTGCTGTTACTGGCTTAAAAATTGATCAGGTAGCTAAGTATAAAAACAAACCGTTCACTATTGATGGTGAGGATGGTAAGCCAGATATTAGAGCCCTTGCCCAAGTCTTACCAACTGGTATGGGAATTGTAATTGTGGCTAACTCACTTGAAGATGTTGATAAGACTTTAAGACAGCTTAGATTTTTATTTTTAGTACTAGGTATTGTTGCACTTCTTTCAGTTGCTTTAGTATCTCGTTGGATTATTGCAATTGGACTTAAACCACTTGAAAAAGTTGAAGAAACTGCCGAAGCGATTGCCTCAGGAGATTTATCTGCGCGTTTACCGGCCGCAAAACAAGATACAGAGGTTGGCCGGCTAACTACTTCACTTAACACGATGCTTGGGCGAATTGAAGAGTCATTTACAGTTCGAATTAAAAGTGAGGAAAAATTACGTAGATTTGTTGCCGATGCCTCCCATGAACTTCGCACGCCACTTACTGCAATCCGTGGTTTTGCAGAGCTACATAGGCAAGGTGCGGTGATTGGTGAAGATAAAACTAAGGAGTTAATTAATCGTATTGAAAAAGAATCAATTCGAATGAGCACACTAGTTGAAGACTTATTACTCCTCGCAAGACTTGATCAATCACGGGAATTAGCAAATGACCCAGTTGATTTAAATACATTAATTACTGAGGTAATCGCGTCCGCTAGAGCAGCAGGACCTAATCATCCCATCGAGTTAAATATGGGAATTGAGGAAATATTTGTATTAGGAGATTCACAGCGTATTCATCAAGTACTAGCTAATTTACTTGCAAACGCACGCACTCACACACCTATTGGAACAAAGATAACTATTTCAGCCTCACAAGGAATTAATGAAACAACTGTTGAAGTTTCAGATAACGGACCTGGTTTATCACTACCAGATCAAGAGCGAATATTTGAAAGATTTTATCGAGCAGATCCAGCTCGCGTTAGAAATACAAATGTCACAGATAAAAGTGAAGGAAGTGGACTTGGCCTATCAATTGTTGATGCAGTAATGCAGGCACATGGTGGGTATGTAAGTGTTAAATCAGAATTAGGAAAAGGATCAACTTTTACTTTGCACTTTTTAAATCAAGATAATTAATTATTTAATCTCGCTTTTGTGAAAGTTAAGCCAAGATTTAGAAGGAGTTGGTCCACGTTGTCCTTGATAGCGTGATCCGTAAACAGCTGAGCCGTATGGATGTTCAGCAGGTGAAGATAATTTTATTAAGCAAAGTTGGCCAATTTTCATTCCTGGAAATAATTTAACTGGCAAGTTTGCAACATTTGAAAGCTCTAAAGTGATGTGGCCTGAAAATCCTGGATCAATAAATCCAGCAGTTGAATGAGTTAGTAATCCCAATCTACCAAGGGATGATTTACCTTCAAGGCGTCCTGCAATGTCATCAGGTAATGTGATAACTTCATAAGTACTAGCTAATACAAACTCTCCTGGGTGCAAAATAAAATGTTCATCACTTGCAACAGCAACCTCACGGGTTAGATCTACTTGTTCAATTGAAGGGTCAATTACTGAGTACTTATGGTTTTCAAAGACTCTAAAAAATCGATCTAGCCTGACATCAACACTTGATGGCTGCACCATTGCGTCGGTAAAGGGCTCAACCTTTACTCGGCCAGAGTTAATCTCTGACTTAATATCGCGATCACTTAGCAGCACAGTCGCTGACCCTACCCCGAACTACGGCTTTAAGTTAGAAATTCCTACTGGTGGGTATTGATTAAGTTACTGATCAGTAGCATGCTTATCCCATGGGCCATTACATAGCTAACCTGCGCGATATTGAGTTTTGTCTTTTTGATTTACTAGAGCGAGAAGAAATTTTAGGTAAATCAATCTATAAAGATTTAGACCGCGAAACTTCAATGGGCATGCTCGAAGAGGTTAAGCGAATGGCTGAAAATGATTTAGCCGCATCATTTGTTGATGGCGATCAAAAAGGTGTTGAGTTTAATCCAGCAACAGGGGATGCAAAACTTCCTGAATCATTTAAAAAATCTTATAAAACTTTTATGGATAATGAATGGTGGCGCATTGATGCACCAGTTGAATTAGGTGGAACTTCAATTCCTCCCTCAATTCGTTGGGCAATTGCTGAAATGGTTTTAGGTTCTAACCCATCAATTCATATTTACGCATCCGGTACCGCATTCGCTCATGTTGCATATTCGTATGGAACTGAGGAACAAAAGAAGATTGCAAAGTTAATGATTGATAAGCAATGGGGTGCAACCATGATGCTTACTGAACCAGATGCTGGCAGTGATGTTGGAGCAGGTAGATCTAAAGCTGTTAAACAAGCAGATGGTACTTGGCACATTACCGGCACAAAAAGATTTATTACTTCAGGTGATTCTGATCTAACAGAGAATATTATTCACTTTGTTCTAGCCCGTCCTGAGGGAGCAGTTGCTGGAACTAAAGGTTTAGATCTTTATATGATTCCAAAGTTTATGTTTGATTTTGAAACTGGCAAATTAGGAAAACGTAACGGTGTCTACGTAACAAAATTAGAACATAAAATGGGATTAAATGTTTCAACTACTTGTGAGATGAATCTAGGTGAGAAAGAGCCAGCAGTTGGTTACTTACTTGGTGAGGTCCATGATGGTATTGCTCAGATGTTTAAGGTTATTGAATACGCACGTATGATGGTTGGAACAAAAGCTATTGCAACACTTAGCGCTGGGTACCAACAAGCACTTGCTTACGCAAAAACTCGTGTGCAGGGACCAGATTTAACTGTGGCTAAAGATAAGAACAGCCCTAGAGTTGAAATTATTAAGCACCCAGATGTTAGAAGATCTTTGATGATGCAAAAGTCATACTCAGAAGGAATGCGTGCCCTGGTTCTATACACCGCATCCATTCAAGATGCCTTTGCGATAGCACAAGCTGAAGGCACTGATAAAGAAAGAATTGATGATCTGCATTTAATTAATGACCTTCTACTACCAATTGTTAAGGGTTACGGCAGTGAAAAGTCCTGGACATTACTTGGTACTGAATCACTTCAAACCTTTGGTGGTTCAGGCTTTACCACTGATTGGCCACTTGAGCAGTATGTAAGAGATGCCAAGATCGACACACTTTATGAGGGAACAACTGCAATTCAAGGATTAGATTTCTTCTTCCGCAAGATTGTTAGAGATCGTGGTCGATCAATAACTCTTGTTGGTAAAGATATTGCAAAGTTTGCTTCAAGTGGTGGCCACTTAGCTGAAGAAAAGAAAGCACTTCTAAAATCATTAGAGGATGTGCAGGCAATGATTGGTCACATGGTTGGTGTTGCAATGGCCTCTCAGGAAGATCCAAAAGAAATTTATAAGGTTGGTCTTAACACTTCAAGATTGTTAATGGCAACTGGTGATCTGATAATTGCGTGGTTACTACTTCGCCAAGCAGATATTGCTCAAAACAAATTAGCTGATGCTGGTCGTGATACCGAGTTTTATAATGGAAAGATTGCATCTGCAAAGTTCTTTGTTCGCTCTGTTCTTCCACACATCTCAGTAGAACGAGCAGTTGTTGAGTCTGAAACAGGTGAGATTATGAATATTGCTGAGGCTGCTTTTTAATTAATTCAGTAAGTCTTTGCTCTTCATGTAGGGTACTAGCGTGAAACACCGCGCAGAAATTTTCTTGATAACAGCTGCATTTGGCTTTGCTGCGGGCGGTGTGGCAGCGAAAGTACTACGTGAAGCAGATCTAGACGCTTTTAGGTTAACTCAAATACGTATAACTTCAGCCGCTTTAATTTTGTTAATTATTGCCCTTATAAAAGGGAAAAAACAACTCTATGCAAAAAGAAGTGAGATCAAAGATTTAGTTCTCTTCGGTGTGATTGGAATTGCTGTTGTAAATTCATTTTATTACTTTGCCCTAAAATATTTATATGTTTCCGTTGCTTTAATTATTGAATTTACCGCACCTATTTGGATCGCGCTGTATTTACGGTTTGTAAAAAAGAAAAATATCTCACGAACTGCCTGGATAGGAATAATCTGTGCATTCCTAGGATTAGTTCTTATCTCTCAGATCTGGAGTGGTAAATCTCTTCATCCACTAGGAGTGATTGTTGCAATTTTAGATGCGCTAGCACTTGCTTACTATTTCTTAACCGCTGACCGCCTTGGACAAAATAGAAGCAGCCTCTCACTAACTACTTGGGGAATGGGTATTGCATCAATCTTTTGGGCAATAGCTTTGCCGTGGTGGAATTTTCCCTTTGAGTTCCTTACTCAAAGCTTCTCCCTATCTGGTGAACTTTCCGGATATAGCGCACCTGGCTGGGTATTAATACTCTGGATAGTTGTTACCGCAACTGTTATCCCATACTTACTAACTGTGGCTGCTATCAGAGAATTATCAGCAAGCACAAGTAGTGTGATTGCCATGCTTGAGCCGATTATTGCCGGAGTAATTGCTTGGTGGTTGTTAAATGAAGCATTTACAAATATCCAACTCATAGGATGTGCTGCAGTGTTAGTTGGAGTTTATCTAGCCGATAAAGCCCGCCGGGGAGTGAGTAACGCATGAGTGAGTTTGATGATCTATTCGCTGCAAATGATAATTTTGTTACCGAATTTAAGTCACAGGATCTAACGGGTGCAGCTAAAAAAGGTTTAGCAATTATTACCTGCATGGACTCTCGAATTGATCCGCTACGCATCGTTGGTATGAAGGCAGGGGATGCGAAAATTTTAAGAAATGCTGGCGCTCGAGTAACAGAGGATGTGCTTAGAACATTAATTCTTGCAACAAATCTGCTAAATGTAACTAGGGTTTTGGTAATGCCACATACTGATTGCAAAATGGCTAGTGGTACTGAGGATCAAATTCATGCAGCTATCTTTGAAAAAAGCGGTATTGATACTAGGAGTATTGAGATTAGAACTGTCACTGATCAATTAGCAGCACTAAAATCTGATTTAATCAGGATTGAACAGTTTCCACTTCTGCCAAAAAATATTTCACTAGTTGGCGCTATTTATGATGTTAAGAGTGGAAAACTTACAAAGATTTAATTATCTTTAACAAACTTTTCATTTGTGGCAAATGTTGCCGCCATATCGGTAAATCTGGCAAGGTGTAATTGGGCTGAGACCACAATTGTTCTAGTTGGACCGTTTCGATGCTTTGCCACAATCAAATCAGCCTCGCCTGATCTATTTTGTGAATCATATAAATCTTCACGGTGAAGCAAGATAACTAGGTCTGCATCCTGCTCAATCGATCCTGATTCACGCAGATCTGAAAGCATTGGTTTCTTATCTGATCGCTGCTCTGGTGAACGGTTTAACTGTGAGATAGCAACAACTGGCACATTAAGCTCTTTTGCTAATAACTTTAATTGACGAGAGAACTCTGAAACTTCTTGCTGACGGTTTTCAACTCGCTTGCCGCTAGTCATAAGCTGAAGATAATCAATAACAATTAACTTTAAATCATGGCGTTGCTTTAGACGTCGTGATTTAGCCCTTATCTCCATTAATGAAAGATTAGGAGAGTCATCAATAAACATCGGTGCATCTGAGATCTCACCCATTCGCCGAGCCATTCTTGCCCACTCTTCTTCACTTAATCGTCCTGATCTAATGTTATTAAGTGGCACACGTGCCTCAGCTGAAAGCATTCTCATTGTGATTTCAGATCTGCTCATTTCAAGAGAGAAAATTACAGATGTTTCACGTTTATGAATTGATGCATAACGGGCAATATCTAAGCCTAATGTTGATTTACCAACTGCTGGACGTGCTGCAAGCACAATCATATTTCCTGGATGGAAACCATTTGTTAACGCATCTAAATCTTTAAAGCCTGTTTTAACACCTTGTCCTGTTACTCCTGATGCAATTTTTTCTATTTCATCATAAGCCTCTGGCATTAATTGAGATAGTTGAACATAATCATCTGATTCACGTCGCTCAGTAACTGCAAAAACCTCTGCTTGTGCTTGATCAACTGCGTCATCTACTTCACCCTCATCGGTGTAACCAAGTTGCACAATCTTGGTACCGGCTTCAAC
>Ga0209358_10001694_pt1 | contig 17308 bp, 30 predicted proteins | sample LauGreFa1BDMLBSN_2_FD_187574 | JGI IMG/M metagenome (GOLD analysis project Ga0209358, IMG submission 187574) | Freshwater lake microbial communities from Lake Michigan, USA - Fa13.BD.MLB.SN (SPAdes) (version 2) | ecosystem: Environmental > Aquatic > Freshwater > Lake | place: Lake Michigan, USA... | reverse complement strand
AACTTCTCCGCCCTGTTCTTGCTTTACTGGTGCATTCGTAGCTTGTATATCGCTAATAGCAGATACACCTTTGTTTGTTGTCAGGCTAGATAAACGAAAGCTTGTTTCCATAGGCGCATAGCACAAACCTTTATCGGAACATCCCTGGTAGCCTACGGTGAGTGTGAAATTACCACTAGTCTCTACTGGAACTCGAACGATTAATTGCTGCCGAAAAGTTTCAACATCTTTTTCAAAGTTTGTATCAAACTTTACTTTTCCATGCGGTATGTCAGGCCCACCTAACGTTGCACCTTCTGCTTTAAAAGCGAATCGCTCGCGATAGAGGTAATAGCCTTCGGCGATCTGGAAATTCACCTCAATCATTTTTGCATCGAGCAGACTAGCGCTTACGCGAAATGCTTTTTCAGGAGCTAAAAAATCATCTTCTGCATAGCTAGGAGCTACAAGGAAACCAAGCAAGTAGATTAAACAAAATAGCGAGCGAATCCAATTACGCATTATTTTCTTTCGCTGTTTCAGTATCTATCCAATGTAGATAAGGCGTATAACCGGCAACGATGGGTGTAGCAATAATTTCTGGAACATTGTACGGATGCAGTTTCACAATCGCTTGCTGCACACTATCGTAGTGCTGCGATGTTGTTTTTATTAACAGGGTGACTTCAGTTGCTTCTTCAATCTGCCCTTGCCAACGATACATTGACTGAACGGCAGGGAGTAGATTGACGCAGGCTGCTAAGCGCGATTCGATCAGCGTCCTTGCTACCAATTGCGCACACTCCAAGTCGGGCACATTAGTTAAAACGAGTAGGGCTTGATCCATGGGCTTGGTAGATAACTATTTCAGCAAGCGACGCCGAGTCAATACAGTGGCTAGATAAAAACCAAAAAAACAATAGGCCATCAAGATGACTATATTGGGCAAGGCTGATACTGGCAGCTGGCCGAGCAACAATGGTCGCACAACTTGAACGGCAACGCCGAGCGGCAGAATCTGAGCCAGCGGCTGTAGCCAGGATGGTAACTGACTGACTGGGTAGTAAACGCCAGACACAAAAATCATGGGCGTTAGCATCAAGGTGAAATAATAGGTAAAAAAATCATACCCACGCGCGATAGCATTAACCACTAAAGCAATCGACGCAAAGGTCAAGCCAACTAAGAACAACATGGGCGGCACAAGCAGCGTCGTGGGATGCAGCCCTATTCCTAATAAAAAGAGCACTCCTAATATGGCCATGCCAGAAATCATGGCCTTGCTCGCTGCCCACAGCATTTCAGCCAGCACAATGTCATCTAAATCCAACGGAGTATTTAATAACGACTCCCAGGTTTTTTGAACATGCATACGCGAGAAGGCTGAATACAGCGCCTCGAATGAAGCAGCCATCATGACTGACATGGAAATAGCACCGCTTGCTAAATACTCTATGTAACGAACGCCGTTAATCTCGCTCAGCAGACTACCAAGGCCATATCCAAAAGCGACTAAGGTGATCAATGGCTCTGCGATATTACCTATAACACTCGCAATAGCGAGCTTGCGCCAGACGAGAAAGTTACGACGCCAGACTGGAAAAAAACGCAGGCTGAACGAAGGCAGTTGATAAATTCGATTACTCATGATCGCTATTAGTCCCGCATCTCACGGCCGGTAAGTTTCAAAAATAAATCTTCTAGGTTGGCAGGGCGATGTAAATAGCGCAGCCCGCTTTGCTCTGAAAGATTTTTGAGTAATGCGTCGGTTTGACGGGTATAGCAAAAGGCTGTTTCGCCACTCAACTCCACCCGATCGGAGAGGGGGCGCGCATGAACTATCCAATCAGCCACGTTGTCGCCATAGACCTCAACCACTTGCGGTTCGATGTGTTGTGCGATTAACTCGCGCGGAGCACCCTCTGCAATTAACTGCCCTTGATCAATGACAGCCAGCCGATCGCATAATCGCTCAGCCTCATCCATGAAGTGAGTTGTTAATAATATGGTTTTACCCGACGCTAATAATGTTTTAAGCCGCTCCCACATCAAGTGACGTGCCTGTGGATCAAGGCCTGTTGTTGGTTCATCCATGAAAATCAAATCAGGGTCATTCACCAAGGCGCGAGCCAAGGTTAGTCGTCGTTTCATGCCACCCGACAGTTCGCCTATTTGTGCTTTTCGCTTAGCAGTCAGCGTAGCGAACTCTAGTAACCAATCAATACGGTCGTGCACTTGCTTATCGCTCATGCCGAAGTAGCGTCCATACACCAATAAATTTTCTTCTACGGTGAAATCAGGATCCAGACTATCCATTTGAGGCACCACACCGACCCGCATGCGAGCGCGGCGCGCCTCAGCTGGAATCTGATGACCTCCAAGGTTTATGCTTCCGCTATCAGGCTCACTGAGCCCCAAGCAAAGCTTCAACGTAGTGGTTTTGCCGGCACCATTCGGGCCGAGTAATCCATAACACTCACCTGCTCGCAAACTAAACGACAAATCATTCACAACTTCATGACGTTGTGCGCCTTGACCGTAGGATTTATGCAGATGCTGAACACTCAATACATGCATTACATCGCCCTGTGATTTTTGAGATAGCGTGATTAGAAGCACAAAAGCCAGGCATGCCTGGCTTTTGATGTTAGTGCATTACGGCTTAGCTTATTCTGCAGAATCGGCCATTTCAGGACGATCCAGCAATTCAACATAGGCCATAGGTGCATTGTCGCCAACACGGAAACCCATTTTCAAAATACGCAGATAACCGCCATTGCGATTTGCGTAACGCGGGCCCAGCTCAGCGAATAACTTCACGACCATTTCACGGTCGCGCAAACGGCTAAAAGCGAGGCGTTTGTTCGCCAGTGTATCTGTTTTGCCCAAGGTGAGAATCGGCTCGATAACACGGCGTAATTCTTTTGCTTTTGGCAGAGTAGTCTTGATTGCCTCATGACGCAGCAATGATACGGTCATGTTGCGCAGCATCGCTAAGCGATGTGAGGAGGTACGATTTAACTTACGAAGTCCATGACGATGACGCATGACAATTCCTTTTCAGAGTATTAGATCCAGCTCTTCTATCGCTTAACTACATTCTCTCTTCGAGAGTTTCAGTGCTTGCGCGGGCCGGTAAATTATTTAAACAGTCGAGAAAATTTCTCGAATTACTTATCGAGTCCAGCTGGTGGCCAGTTCTCGAGTTTCATGCCTAACGTGAGACCACGTGAAGCAAGTACTTCTTTAATTTCATTGAGTGATTTACGACCCAGATTTGGCGTCTTCAACAATTCGTTTTCGCTACGCTGAATCAGATCGCCAATGTAGTAAATGTTCTCGGCCTTGAGGCAGTTAGCTGAGCGAACGGTGAGTTCGAGATCATCCACTGGGCGCAACAAGATAGGATCAACTGTCGGAGCGCGCGATGGCACCTCTGCAGCAGTTTCTGTACCTTCGAGTGCGGCAAAAACATTCAATTGATCAACCAACACGCGAGCTGACTGACGAATTGCTTCTTCAGGTGTAATAACGCCGTTAGTTTCGATATTCATCACCAACTTGTCTAAGTCGGTACGCTGCTCTACACGGGCAGACTCAACAGAGTACGACACGCGCTTAACGGGTGAAAATGAAGCATCAAGAATGATGCGACCAATAGTCTTGTTAGCATCTTCAGCTAGACGACGTACGTTACCAGGCACGTAACCACGGCCCTTCTCAACTTTGACTTGCATATCGAGCTTGCCGCCTGGGGTCAGGTGCGCAATTACGTGATCCGGATTGATCAATTCCACATCGTGTGGCAGATCGATATCGGATGCGAGCACTGCGCCCTCGCCTTCTTTCTTCAGTGTCAGCGTGACTTCGTCACGGCTGTGCAGCTTGAACACTACGCCTTTGAGGTTGAGCAGAATATCGACTACGTCTTCCTGAACGCCGTCCAGCGATGAATACTCGTGCACTACGCCAGCGATCGTCACTTCTGTCGGCGCATAGCCAACCATCGACGACAACAAAACACGACGCAAAGCATTGCCCAGCGTATGACCATAACCGCGCTCAAACGGCTCCATCTCGACTTTGGCATGGCCCAAACCGAGTGGTTCAACTTCAATAATGCGTGGCTTCAACAGACTGTTATGCATGAATGTCCTTTCAATACCCTCGGCTCGTTACGCCGATAAGGCTGATGGAATATCGAAAGGCGTCAGAACCATTGGCTCTGACGCCGGGAAATTAGCGTGAATACAATTCGACGATCAGTGACTCGTTGACTTCTTGATTGAAGTCCGCACGATCTGGCCAGCTCTTGAGTGAGCCTTCCATTTTCTTTGCGTCGACTGATACCCACATAGGGAATCCAACTTGTTCTGCCAGCGACAAAGCTTCTGCAATGCGAACTTGTTTTTTAGCTTTTTCGCGAATCGCAACCACATCGCCCACTTTGACCTGGTACGAAGCAATATTTACGACATTGCCGTTAACAGTGATCGCTTTGTGCGACACCAATTGACGGCCTTCAGCACGAGTAGAAGCAAAACCCAGGCGATAAACGACGTTGTCGAGACGAGCTTCTAGCAGCTGCAGCAATGTTTCGCCGGTGTTACCTTTACGGCGATCAGCTTCTGCAAAGTAGCGACGGAACTGACGCTCAAGTACACCGTAGATACGTTTTACTTTTTGTTTTTCGCGCAGCTGGTTTCCGAAGTCAGAAGTACGAGCACCTGAAGTGCGGCCATGTTGGCCAGGCTTTGAATCAAGTTTGCATTTCGAATCAAGTGAACGACGTGCGCTCTTGAGGAATAAGTCGGTACCTTCACGACGTGATAATTTTGCTTTAGGTCCAATATAACGTGCCACGATTTCTCCTTTGTATGACGCCCCATACAGCAAAGCTGTTAGGCGCTAGTCTGGCCTGCTTACTGCCAGACGGTGGTCTTCAGAACAAAACCCGCCACAACGGCGGGTCACCTGCAGATACTGCAAATACTTGATTAGATACGACGACGCTTAGGTGGACGGCAGCCGTTGTGCGGCACGGGTGTTACGTCCTGAATTTGCGTGATCTTGATACCGAGGCTATTCAGCGCGCGAACCGCTGATTCGCGACCTGGGCCTGGGCCCTTAATACGAACTTCTAGATTTTTTACGCCGCACTCAATCGCTACCTTGCCAGCTGCTTCGGCTGCAACCTGCGCTGCAAATGGTGTTGATTTACGTGAGCCCTTGAAGCCAGCACCACCCGAGGTCGCCCATGACAGAGCATTGCCCTGACGATCGGTGATCGTGATGATGGTGTTATTGAACGACGCATGGATATGCGCAATTCCTTCTGCAACGTTCTTTTTGACCTTCTTGCGAACGCGTGCTGAAGCGGCGTTGTTGGGTGCTTTTGCCATAATAATTTCCTAGAATCCGATAAGGGATTATTTTTTCAGTGATTGCGCAGCTTTACGCGGGCCCTTGCGGGTACGTGCATTGGTACGAGTACGCTGACCGCGACATGGCAAGCCACGACGATGGCGCAGGCCACGATAGCAACCCAAGTCCATTAGTCGCTTGATGTTCATCGACAGCTCACGACGAAGGTCACCTTCGACAATGAATTTACCTATCTCATCGCGCAGCTTTTCCAACTCGCTGTCATCCAGGTCTTTAACTTTCTTGGTGACTGGAACGCCGGTCGCAGCACAAATCTTCTGTGCGCGTGGGCGGCCAATACCATAGATGGCTGTCAGACCAATTACTGTGTGTTGATGGTTGGGGACGTTGACCCCTGCAATACGTGCCATGCGTTATTCCTCAATAAATAACGTTAAATTAACCTTGGCGCTGCTTATGACGCGGCTCGATACAAATGACTCGAACAACGCCCTTGCGCTTGATGATCTTACAGTTGCGGCAGATTCGCTTTACTGATGCGAGCACTTTCATGATGGCCCTCTTTCTTTCAGTCTTCTAATTACTAGCTAATTACTTGGTGCGGAAAACAATCCGCGCCCTGCTTAAATCGTACGGCGTCAGTTCTACTGTCACCTTGTCACCTGGAAGTATGCGGATATAGTTCATTCGCATCTTTCCTGAGATATGTCCGAGTACCACATGTCCGTTTTCCAGTTTGACCCTAAAGGTTGCATTTGGGAGATTTTCAAGAATCTCACCTTGCATCTGAATTACGTCATCCTTGGACATATATAAAGTACGTGTTCTCTAATATCAACGCGACGCTATGCCGCCTTTGAAATTCGCCTTGCGCAGCAGAGATTCGTATTGCTGCGACATTACATAATTTTGTACCTGCGCCATAAAATCCATCGTAACCACCACGATGATCAATAACGAAGTGCCACCAAAATAAAAGGGCACATTCCAACGAGCGATCAAAAACTCTGGCAACAAACAAATCAGCGTTATGTACACAGCACCCGCTAACGTCAGACGAGTCAGAATGCGATCGATATAACGCGCGGTCTGCTCACCTGGACGGATACCCGGAACAAAAGCACCGCTTTTCTTCAGGTTATCTGCTGTCTCTTTGCTGTTAAACACCAGTGCTGTGTAAAAGAAGCAAAAGAAAATAATTGCAGCTGCATACAACAACGCATGAACTGGCTCACCGGGAGCCAATGATGCTGACAAATCTTTCAAAAATCTCACTACAACGCTGTCGGCCTCACCAGAGGTAAACCAACTAGTAATCGTCGCAGGAAACAAAATAATCGACGAAGCAAAAATCGGCGGAATCACACCAGCCATATTCAACTTCAACGGTAAATGGCTGCTTTGGCCGCCATACACCTTATTCCCTACCTGACGCTTTGCATAATTCACGAGTATTTTGCGCTGACCTCGCTCGATAAACACCACAAGGTAAGTCACCAAAGCTACAACCAGACAGATAAAAATCGCGCTTAACGCATTCATCGATCCAGTTCGAACTAGTTCAAACAATCCACCTAAAGCACTTGGCAGACCCGCTGCAATACCCGCAAAAATGATGATCGAGATGCCGTTACCAAGACCACGCTCAGTAATCTGTTCACCCAACCACATCAAAAACATAGTGCCCGTTACCAGCGTTACCGCAGTGGTAAAGCGAAACGCCATGCCCGGATCAATAACTAACCTGGCCTGGGACTCAAGCGCTATAGCAATTCCAACCGCTTGAAATGTAGCTAGTACTAATGTCCCGTAACGCGTGTACTGCGTAATCTTGCGGCGACCTGATTCGCCTTCTTTTTTTAATGCCTCTAGCTGCGGTGACACCACCGACAACAACTGCATGATGATCGACGCTGAAATGTAAGGCATGATGCCCAGCGCGAAAATCGTAAATCTGGACAACGCACCACCTGAAAACATGTTGAACATGCCAAGGATGCCGCCACGATTTTGGTTAAATAAAGCAGCCAACTGGACGGGATCAATTCCAGGTACCGGAATGTGCGCGCCTATCCTAAATACGATCAATGAACCTAGCAGGAACCACAAGCGCGACCACGGGAAACCGCTTGCCGAGCTTTTTGCTAATTTTGAAGTGGTCGCCACTGATTCCTTGCCTGTTCCGCTATTACTCTACTGACCCGCCAGCTGCTTCAATAGCAGCTTTCGCACCGGCAGTTGCGATCAAACCCTTGATGACAATTTTCTTAGTCAACTCGCCTGATTTGATCACTCGCACTACGCGAGCCAATTCAGAAACGATGCCAGCTTTTTTCAATGCGAGCACATCGATCTCGTTCACCGGCATTTTTTCTAGCTCCGACAAGCGAACTTCCGCTTTGAACGGTTTCATTTGCGATTTAAAACCACGCTTAGGCAGGCGACGTTGCAGCGGCATCTGACCGCCCTCGAAGCCTACTTTATGAAAACCACCCGCACGTGATTTTTGACCTTTGTGGCCACGACCTGCAGTCTTGCCTAAGCCTGAGCCAATGCCACGACCCACGCGACGTTTTGCATGTTTGGCGCCATCTGCAGGCTGAATTGTGTTGAGTTCCATGATTTCTCCGATCGCAAGCGCTGCTTACGACACCACTTTCACGAGGTACGATACTTTGTTGATCATGCCGCGGACTGCTGGAGTGTCTTCCAACTCAGAGACTGAATTGATTTTGCGCAATCCTAAGCCCCGCACCGTCGCACGATGAGTTTCTCTAGTTCCGATCAAGCCTTTAATGAGCTTTACTTTGACTGTGTTTGCCATGTCGTTCGCCTCAACCAAGGATTTCTTCGACCGTCTTGCCACGCTTAGCAGCGATCTCAGAAGGGGTGCTCATTTTTGCGAGGCCATTGATGGTCGCACGCACCATGTTGTAAGGATTAGTCGAGCCGTTTGATTTAGCTACAACGTTAGTAACACCCATCACTTCAAAAATCGCGCGCATCGGACCACCAGCGATAACACCAGTTCCTTCTTTGGCAGGAATCATCATCACGGAAGACGCGCCATGGCGACCATGCACGGTGTGATGCAACGTACCATTGCGCAGCGATACTTTAACCATCTTGCGACGCGCTTCTTCCATCGCCTTTTGAACAGCAACAGGCACCTCTTTTGACTTGCCTTTGCCCATGCCAATGCGTCCGTCGCCATCACCAACTACAGCCAGCGCAGCGAAGCCCATAATACGGCCACCCTTAACGACTTTAGTTACGCGATTGACCGCGATCATTTTTTCGCGCATGCCATCATCAGGCTTGTCGCTTTGCATTTTTTGTTGCATCTTTGCCATGGTGAATTTTCCTTAGAACTTCAGACCAGCTTCACGGGCCGCTTCAGCCACTGCCTTAACACGGCCGTGGTAACGGAAACCTGAACGATCAAACGCTACTTCAGCGATACCCGCTTTGAGCGCCTTTTCTGCTACGCGCTTTCCAACTAGCGCGGCAGCAGCCGTATTGCCGCCCTTGCCTGATTTGCCTGCTAACTCTTGGCGCACTTCGACTTCGGCAGTTGATGCGCTGGCCAAAACTTTTGCATCTGGGCCGATGATGCTGGCGTAGATGTGAAGGTTGGTACGGTGCACAGCAAGCCGATTTACCTTGAGTTCTGCAATCTTCGCGCGCGTTTGACGGGCACGGCGTAGACGGGATGCTTTCTTGTCCATGTTCAACCCTTACTTCTTCTTGGTTTCTTTGATCACCACAACCTCGTCCACATAGCGAACGCCCTTGCCTTTATATGGCTCGGGGCTGCGATAGGCACGAACCTCAGCAGCGACCTGACCCACTTTTTGGCGATCGATACCCTTGATGATAATTTCGGTCTGTGATGGTGTTTCGCACTTAACGCCAGTTGGCATGGAGTGCACTATTGGATGAGAAAAACCTAAAGATAGGTTCAACTTATCGCCTTGCGCTTGCGCACGGAAACCCACGCCGACGAGAGAAAGCTTCTTCTCAAAACCCTTGCTAACACCATTCACCATGTTGTTAACGAGTGCGCGCACCGTTCCCGACATTGCATTCGCTTCGCGTGTTTCATCAGCGGGCGCAAAAGTCAGCGTGTTACTTTCATTCTTGATCGTGACCTGCCCAGTTAAAGGCAGTGACAGAGTTCCTTGTGGACCTTTGACGCTAATTTTTTCAGCAGCAATCGTCACTTCTACGCCAGCGGGAACTGGGATCGGCATTTTACCTACACGAGACATATGCGTTCTCCCTTTAAGCCACGTAGCAAAGAATCTCGCCGCCGGTACCGGTAGCGCGCGCTTTGCGATCAGTCATTACGCCCTGAGGCGTAGAAATGATGGTGACACCCAAACCATTCATAACGGTCGGTATATCGCCTTTGCCGCGGTATACGCGAAGTCCAGGACGAGATACACGCTCGATACGCTCGATCACCGGGCGACCTGCATAATATTTAAGTTCAATACGCAGCTCAGGCTTACCAGCATGGTCTACGATATTGAATTCTTCGATATAGCCTTCGTCTTTCAACACGCGGGCAATCGCCACTTTCAGCTTGGAAGAAGGCATAACAACAAACACCTTATTCACACTTTGGGCATTGCGGATACGGGTCAGCATATCGGCGATAGGATCGCTCATACTCATCGATTATTCTCCTATTACCAGCTAGCTTTAGTCATACCCGGAATCTCGCCACGCATGGCGATCTCACGGAGCTTGATACGACCCAAACCGAATTTACGGAATGTGCCGCGTGGACGTCCAGTCAATGCGCAGCGATTGCGCTGACGGGTCGGAGCAGAGTTACGTGGCAGCGCCTGCAACTTCAGGCGAGCTTCGTAGCGCTCCTCTTCCGACTTCGACTGGTCGTCGATGATGGCTTTTAACTCAGCACGCTTGGCGGCGTATTTCTTTACCAGTGCGGCGCGCTTTTGTTCACGGTTAATCAGTGCCAGTTTTGCCATGGCAGCCTCAGTTTCTGAACGGAAATTTAAATGCGGCGAGCAATGCTTTCGCTTCGTCGTCGGTCTTGGCTGTCGTGGTAATGCTGATATTCATACCACGCAGTGCATCAATTTTGTCGTACTCAATTTCAGGGAAAATGATTTGCTCTTTAACCCCGATGTTGTAGTTACCACGGCCATCAAATGCTTTACCTGAGACACCACGAAAATCGCGGACGCGAGGAAAAGCAATAGTGACTAGTCGATCGAGAAATTCGTACATGCGCGCACCACGCAGAGTCACCATACAACCAATTGGATAACCCTCACGAATTTTAAAACCTGCGATCGCTTTGCGAGCCTTAGTAACCACAGGCTTTTGACCAGCAATTTTGGTCATGTCACCAACTGCGTGCTCGATAATTTTTTTATCAGCGACAGCCTCAGACAAACCCATGTTCAGAGTGATCTTAGTCAGACGCGGCACTTCCATCGCCGACTTGTAACCAAACTTAGTGGTCAGATCAGGAACGATCTTTTCTTTGTATATTGCTTGTAGACGGGCCATGATTTTTACGCTTTCACAACTTCGCCAGTCGATTTGTAAACGCGTACGCGCTTACCATCAACGACTTTTACGCCAACACGATCAGCCTTGCCGGTTGCTGCGTTAAACAACGCAACGTTGGACACGTTAATGGGCATGGTTTTATCCACTATGCCGCCTACCGCGCCAGTCATCGGATTAGGCTTGACTGCCTTCTTGGCCACATTCACACCCTCGACCACCACATGCAATGCGTCGACGCGTTGTTGAACTAAGCCACGCTTACCTTTGTCTTTGCCCGTAAGGACAATGACTTCATCATTTTTACGGATCTTCTCCATGACGGCTCCTTACAGAACTTCTGGTGCCAAAGACACGATCTTCATGAAGCGCTCGGTGCGCAACTCACGAGTGACCGGTCCAAAAATACGCGTACCGATAGGCTCGAGTTTGGCATTCAGCAAAACTGCTGCATTACCGTCGAAGCGCACCAGCGAGCCATCCTGACGACGAACACCTTTAGCGGTGCGCACCACGACAGCGTTATAAATCTCACCCTTTTTTACACGGCCGCGGGGGGCAGCCTGCTTAATAGTGACCTTAATCACATCGCCAATACCAGCGTAACGACGCTTAGACCCACCAAGCACTTTGATGCACATAACTACGCGAGCACCGGTGTTGTCGGCTACTTCTAGCCGGCTTTCAGTTTGAATCATGATTTCTCTTTCCCAACTTAATCCGTCCCCGGCCCCGGATGGGCCGCTCGACGATCAGTCTTGGTCCCGCCAACACATCCCGAATTAGGAAATGCTGATTGGGTTGACAAAAAAGTTACGAATTCTTTACTACTAGCTTAGCTTTTCAATCAAAGCTAAGCGAAGCCCAACATTATGCACTAAAGATTGCAGTACATGCAAGCGTTAGACTGCCTGGGCTTCCTGCACAACGCGAGTAACTGTCCAGGATTTAGTGCGCGATATTGGGCGACCTTCCTGAATCTCTACCGTGTCACCTGATTTCGCGACGTTTCCTTCATTGTGAGCGTGATATTTGTTCGAACGAACAATGATCTTGCCGTATAAAGGATGACGCACACGACGTTCGATCAACACAGTAACCGTCTTATCCATCTTGTCGGAAACCACCGTGCCAACCAGTGTACGTTTGAGCGATTTTTTTTCTGTCGCGTTCATTATTGGCCGTCCTTCTGATGTATCACGGTCTTCACGCGTGCAATATCGCGGCGCACTTTCTTAAGCTGCGCAGTATTTTGCAGCTGTTGCGTTGCAATTTGCATGCGCAATCCAAATTGGGCTTTTAAGAGCTCGTTCAACTCTTTTTTGAGCGACGCTTCGTCTTTGCCTTGGAGTTCAGATGCTTTCATGAATTATCCTTTTATCGACCAACTTGGCGAATTACAAATGTTGTCGCCAGTGGCAGTTTGGCAGCGGCGAGCTTAAAAGCTTCGCGGGCCAACGTTTCGTCAACACCATCCATTTCATACAAAACTTTACCTGGCTGGATTTCAGCAACGTAGTACTCAGGGTTACCTTTACCGTTACCCATACGTACTTCAGCCGGCTTATTAGAAATTGGTTTATCTGGGAAGATACGGATCCAGATACGACCGCCACGTTTAATGTGACGGGTCATTGCACGTCGAGCTGACTCAATTTGACGCGCAGTAAGACGACCACGACCGATTGCCTTCAAGCCAAATTCGCCGAAAGAAACCGCAGTACCGCGCTCATGCGAGATACCCGTGTTACGTCCTTTTTGTTCTTTACGATATTTTCTACGTGCTGGTTGCAGCATGATTATTCTCCCGCCTTATCGGCCGGTGCTGCTGGAGCGTCGGCCTTCTTTGCACGTACACGCTTAGCCGCCGCTGGCGCTGGCGCGGCTGCAGCAGCAGCTTCTCCAGCCGGAGCATCGGTGCGTTTGGTACGCGTGTTACGACCAGCAGGCTTACCATCTTCACGGCGAGGTGCACGGCGCTTGCGCTCGTCATCTGCGGCCACTTCGATTACAGGCGTCTCGCCACTTGCCAAGCGATCACCTTTGTAAACCCAGACTTTGATACCGATAATGCCGTACGTAGTTTCAGCTTCGCCAAAACCATAGTCGATATCAGCACGCAGCGTATGCAGAGGCACGCGGCCTTCGCGATACCACTCGGTTCGCGCAATTTCGATACCGTTTAAACGGCCCGACGACATAATCTTGATGCCTTGCGCGCCAAGTCGCATAGCATTTTGCATCGCACGCTTCATCGCGCGACGAAACATAATGCGCTTCTCAAGTTGCTGAGCAATTGAATCAGCAATCAGCTGTGCATCTGTTTCTGGCTTACGAATTTCTTCGATATTGACGTGTACAGGTACGCCCATCATCTTAGCAAGGGCGGACTTCAATACTTCAATATCCTCACCCTTCTTACCAATCACCACACCTGGGCGCGAGCTGAAAATCGTAATGCGAGCATTCTTTGCAGGACGCTCAATCAATACACGACCCACGGAAGCGTTCTTAAGTTTTTTCTTAAGGAAGGCACGTACCTCGAGATCTTCTTTGAGCATGGAAGCAAAATTACTATTGCCTGCATACCAGCGGGAACCCCAGTTACGGGTAACGGCAAGACGAAAGCCGGTTGGATGAATCTTCTGTCCCATCGTGACTCCCTTAATTACCTACTGTCACGTATATGTGACAGGTTTGTTTGGAAATGCGATCGCCACGACCTTTAGCACGAGCGGTGAAGCGCTTAAGCACGGCACCCTTCTCGACGTAAATCGTTTTAACCTTCAGTTCGTCAATGTCAGCACCATCGTTATGCTCAGCATTTGCGATTGCAGATTCGAGCACCTTCTTAATGATGACTGCGCCTTTTTTTGGGCTGAAGGTCAATATATTCATTGCTTGATCGATCTTCTTGCCGCGGATTAAGTCGGCAACGAGTCGGCCTTTTTGGGCTGACAAGCGCGCACTGCGGAGGGTAGCTTTAGTTTCCATCATCTGACCTTATTTCTTAGCCTTCTTGTCAGCCGCGTGACCTTTAAAGGTACGAGTCAACGCGAATTCGCCGAGCTTATGTCCGACCATGTTCTCGGACACATAAACCGGTACGTGCTGCTTGCCGTTATGAACGGCAATCGTCAGGCCAATAAAATCCGGCATGATGGTCGAGCGACGTGACCATGTCTTAATCGGTTTTTTGTCGCGAATAGCTTGCGCTGTTTCGACTTTTTTGAGCAGGTGGGCGTCGCAAAACGGCCCTTTTTTCAATGAACGACCCATGTGTTACCCCTTATTTCTTACCACGGCGCGAGACAATCATTGACGTAGTTCGCTTATTGCGACGCGTCTTCTTGCCCTTAGTCTGTTGACCCCACGGTGAAACCGGATGCCGGCCAGCTGCTGTACGACCTTCACCACCACCATGCGGGTGATCGATAGGATTCATAGCAACACCTCGTACTGTTGGACGAATACCGCGCCAACGCATCGCACCGGCTTTACCAATCTTGCGCAAGTTATGTTCGCCATTGCCTACTTCACCAATCGTGGCACGGCACTCAACGTGAATACGGCGAACTTCGCCGGAACGCAGACGAACCTGAGCGTAGATTCCTTCACGCGCCATCAACACGACACCAGCGCCGGCAGTACGTGCAATCTGAGCACCTTTACCTGGCAACATCTCTACGCAATGCATAGTGGTACCGACAGGGATATTACGAATAGGAAGACAGTTACCCGATTTGATCGGAGCTTCTGAACCACTCATCAGTTGATCACCAACCGCCATGCCTTTACTGGCAATGATGTAACGACGCTCGCCATCTGCATAGCAAAGCAATGCGATGTTTGCGCTACGGTTTGGATCGTATTCAAGACGCTCCACCTTCGCTGGAATGCCATCTTTGTTGCGACGGAAATCAACGACGCGATAGTGATGCTTATGACCACCACCCAAATGACGGGTTGTGATGTGACCGTTGTTATTACGACCAGCTGACTTCGATTTCTTTTCAACCAAACCTGCAAATGGACGACCCTTGTGCAAATCAGGGTTAACCACCTTGACCATGCCACGACGGCCTGGCGAGGTTGGTTTTAACTTAACGAGTGCCATTATTTAGCCTCCTCGGTAAAGTTGATTTCTTGACCGGACTTTAAGCAAACAAATGCGCGACGGGTATTGTTACGGCGGCCTGTAAAACGACCCGAACGCTTTGCTTTACCCGCGCGATTGGCAACTTGTACCGACTCGACTTGAACTTTGAAGAGCATCTCAACGGCTGCTTTGATTTCAAGCTTCGTTGCGTCCGGGGTCACGAGAAAAACCACTTGCTCATTTTTCTCAGCCACAAACGTAGCCTTCTCTGAAATCACAGGAGCTAACAACACCTTCATTAGGCGCTCTTCGCTATGTTTGATGACTGCGCTCATGCCAGCATCTCCTCAATCTTTGCCAGTGCAGGCTTAGTGATCAGCACTTTCTTAAAGAACACCAGCGACACAGGGTCGGCTTGATGCGGCTCGCAAATAAGGATGTTGGCCAAATTGCGTGATGCCAGCAACAGATTTTCATCCAAGCTATCAGTGATCACGAGGACAGAATCTAACCCCATGCTCTTGAGCTTTTGCGCTAACAATTTTGTTTTTGGCGCTTCAACAGAGAACTCTTCGATAACAGACAAACGACCATCGCGGGCTAACTGCGACAAGATGGAGCAAACTCCAGCGCGGTACATTTTCTTGTTAACTTTGTGCGAGAAATTCTCGTCTGGCGAATTCGGGAATGCGCGACCGCCTCCACGCCAGATTGGCGATGACGACATACCAGCACGAGCGCGGCCCGTACCTTTTTGACGCCATGGTTTTTTGGTCGTGTGAGCAACTTCTTCACGATCTTTTTGCTTGCGATTTCCGCTGCGAGCATTCGCCTGATAGGCAACCACGACTTGGTGAATCAGCGCTTCGTTGTAGTCACGGCCGAAAATTGTATCGGGCGCTGCAACATTAGACGACGCTTGACCTTGTGCATTCAGGAGCTTGAGTTCCATGTCTTAGGCTCCCTTCTTTGCTTTAGCTTTGACAGCCGGCATCAGGATGACCTGACCATTCTTTGCGCCAGGAACTGCGCCCTTGACGAGAATGAGCTGACGATCAGCATCGACACGCGCTATTTCTAAATTCTGCACTGTACGAGTGACATCACCCATATGACCTGTCATGCGCTTACCTGGGAAAACGCGACCTGGATCTTGTGCCATACCGATAGAACCCGGTACGTTATGTGAACGCGAGTTACCGTGAGTCTGACGGCCAGAACGGAAGTTGTGGCGCTTAATGGTACCGGCATAGCCCTTACCAATCGTCACACCTTGAACGTCGACTTTTTGGCCAGCCTCGAACAAACTCACAGCAATGGTGTCGCCCGGCTTAAACTCTGCCGCTTTAGCTGACTCCACGCGAAATTCTTTGAGGACTGTACCGGCTTCAGCACCTGCTTTAGCCAGATGGCCAGCCGATGCTTTGTTCACGCGCGAGGCGCGACGCTTGCCGAAAGTAACCTGAACGGCGGCATAACCGTCGGTTTCAGGCGTTTTGATTTGCGTCACACGGTTGTTTGAGACATCTAATACGGTTACCGGGATCGAGTCACCGTCATCCGTAAAGATGCGCATCATTCCAACCTTGCGACCAAGAAGGCCCAGGCCACGGCCTTGGTTTTGGTCTTGGTTCATTTTTTCTCCATTCCCGCCTACGATTGGGCAGGGCTGATTTTGGTGCTACCCGAATCGACTGGGTTAGTCGATTCGCAAATTAGCCGAACATTATAGCCAGAGAATGCTGTTAACGCAATGGTTACGTTAACAACCTCAACTTGCTAATTTAGTTTTGATTACTGCAACTTGATTTCTACGTCGACGCCAGCTGGCAGATCGAGCTTCATCAACGCATCAACCGTTTTGTCGGTCGGGTCAACGATGTCCATCAGACGCTGATGCGTACGAATTTCAAATTGATCACGTGAAGTTTTATTCACGTGTGGTGAACGCAAAACGTCCCAACGCTGAATACGTGTTGGCAAAGGTACAGGACCCTTGACCACGGCGCCGGTGCGCTTAGCTGTGTCTACAATCTCCAAAGCGGACTGGTCGATCAAACGATAGTCAAATGCCTTGAGACGAATGCGGATTTTTTGCTTTTCCATCATGCTTCCTTAAAAGAGCGATCCGCGAGCGAATACTCGCTCGCGGCATTTCTATTCACCACCCTGCTTTTGCAGAGTAGTTTAGTCCATGATTTTTGCGACGACGCCAGCACCAACGGTACGGCCACCCTCGCGAATCGCAAAGCGCAGACCTTCTTCCATCGCAATCGGGTTGATCAGCTTAACCGTGAT
>Ga0209358_10001692_pt1 | contig 17310 bp, 18 predicted proteins | sample LauGreFa1BDMLBSN_2_FD_187574 | JGI IMG/M metagenome (GOLD analysis project Ga0209358, IMG submission 187574) | Freshwater lake microbial communities from Lake Michigan, USA - Fa13.BD.MLB.SN (SPAdes) (version 2) | ecosystem: Environmental > Aquatic > Freshwater > Lake | place: Lake Michigan, USA... | reverse complement strand
AATTATAAATAAGAAATTCATTAAAATTTTATGTGTTTAAAATCCTGTTGCGCTTTGTTGTAATCATTTGGATTACCAATATCAAGCCAATAACAATATAATGAGTAGTAGGTGAGTTTTAAATTTTCTAAAATCACTTTATCCATTAAATCAGTAGTATTAAAAAATTCATCTTTAGGAATATATTTTAATAAACTCTTTTTAATTAAATAAATTCCTGCATTAGAAAAATATGTATACGTAGGTTTTTCTTGTAAAGAAACAACTCTATCATCTTTTGTTTCTATTACAGCATAAGGAACAGATACATTGTATGGTATTGTAGCTACAGACATATCAGCTTCTTTATTTAAAAAATCTCGATAAAAATCTTCATAATTAATATTTGTTAATAAATCTGAATTCATAACTAATACTACATCGTTTTCAAGTTCTTTTACTAATAAAATAGAGCCTATTGTTCCTAATGGTTTACTTTCTTCGCAGTAATTAATTTTTAAGTTTTTAGATTCGCCATTATTAAAATAATCCTTAATTTTATTACCTAAATAATTAATAGATATATGAATATTATTAATTCCGAATTTTTCTAACCTATCAATATTGTGTTCTATTATAGGTTTTTCACCAACCAAAAGCATCGGTTTTGGAGTTTTATCTGTTAATGGCTTCAATCGTCTACCTTCGCCACCAGCCATAATTACTGCATCTAATGGCAATACAGATCTGTCATTATTTAAATCTATAATTTTTATTAATTCATTTAACTCTCCAATTAAAGGTACTAGTGTAATTTCTTTTTTGCGAAGTGTGTCAATATCATCTATTGAAAATTGTTTATGCTTTAAATATTTAAAGTTTTTTTGCATTACCTCTATAACGCTTTGCGATATTGTTTTTGAGGCTAACATTCCTCTCCTTACATCTCCATCGCTTAATGTACCTATTAATTGCTTTTTATCATTTAAAACAAATAAGGTATGATTATCTCGACCACTAAGTGTATTTAAAATCTCTATTGCCTCTTTTATAGAAGTTGTATCATTTATAATGTTTTTAGAAAAATTTATCATGATAGTTTTTTTAATATACCAACTATTTTTTCAGCTGTTTTTCCGTTGCCATATTCGGCTATTTTTCCAACTGGCTTTAAGTTTTCTATTTTTTTAACAGCACTTAGTATTGATTTTTTATCAAATGTACTACTGATGATATTTTTAGTAAGTATTCTACCTTTTTGTCTATCACCAATATTAATAACGTATTTCGAAAAATAAGATGCTTCAACAAATCCACTGGATGAATTTCCTAACATAAATTTACAATGTTTCATACAAGTGAAATATCCAACATTTCCAAATGATTCAACACCAATAGCATTCTCGGTAATTTTAATAAATGCATTTAACTTCTCTCTAAACATATTGCCCAAAGCATCTGCGTTTGGCATAGTGATAATGAGTTGATATTTTTTTAATTCTTTAAGTGCTTTAATAAATTCTGCAATATATTTTTCGTTTTCTTTTAAAGAAGAGGTTTCTGGGTGAATCGTAGTAAGTATAGATGACTTTGATAAATCAATATTAAACTTAGCTTTAAATTCTGCTAACGTCAACAGTTTAGTAGCTTTCATAGCATCAATACTTAATGCGCCTACATTATATATATATTTATCGCCACCTTTTAAATTTGCAATGCGTGTTTTAAATTGATTAGTTGTTGTAAAATGGTATTTAGACATTAATGATAACGAATGTCTAAAAACATTATCTATTGCCCCTTCTGTATCTTCGCCACCATGTATATGAGCAATATTAATATTAAACGGAACTGCGGCTAATGCAGCTGCAAACATTTCATATCTATCACCTGTAGTTAATATTAAATCGAAATTTGATTTAGACCATATAGTGGCGAATTTAATAGTAGTTAAACCTATACAAGTTGAAATAGACTCGGGTGTATCACCAAATACCATTGATTCTATTACATGATCAATTCTAAATCCATCTTCTTTTATCCTATTTATTGTGTTACCATGAAACGAAGATGGATGTGTACCAAAAACAATTAATGAATAACTAATTTGTTTTTGTTTTTTTAACTCAGTTAATAAAGGCAATATTCCTGCGTAATCTGCTCTACTAGATGTTAAGATGGCTATTTTCATATTTATTTTACAAAATCTTTTTTAAATGCGGCCATTAAAACTTCGTTATGCATTTCATTATTTTTAAATACACTTTCTTTTAAAAAACCCTCTTGTATGAACCCTATCTTTTTATAAAGGTTATAAGCTATTGTATTTCGTTCTCTTACTTTTAATGATATTTTATTTAATCCTATTTCTTTAAATCCAAATAATAAGGTATCGATAGTTGCTTGCTTTGAATATCCTTTGCCTCTATGTTTTTCATCTCCTATGAGAATAGAAAAATCTGAAGTTCTATTAAGCATATTAATTCCTGTTAAAGTAGTAATTCCTATAAACGTTATTATACCATCTTCTATAACATCAACTGCAAAAATGGTGGTAGGAAAATTAGAATACATTACTTTTTCGTACCATGATTTTTCTAACTCGTAATTTACAGGAAATGGATGCCCAGAGTATAAATTCATTATCTCTTCTTTATTTCTCCATTGCCAAGATGTTTTTGCATCTTCTAATGTTAAGGCTCTTAAAATAATATTACTCATAGATTATTGATTTAAATCTTCCCAATTTAACATTCTATCTTCAAATAAATCTTTATTTATTTTTTTACCAATTACTTTATCCATTTCCATCGGAGATATTCCTCCTCCAGGTCTTTTCATTGCTAAATCATCAGCAATGATAATAGATCCATTTTTTAAATCTTTAGTTAAATGAACACTTTTACGTGATATATTTTTATTTTTTAATTCGGATTCGGTTACTTTTTTTATTCCATCTCCAAGAGCTATTTCTATATTTCTGATAGCAGTAACCATTTGTTTTAATTCATTTGGTTCAAGAGAAGCTACATGATCAGGTCCTTCCATTGTTTTATCCAATGTAAAATGCTTTTCAATAACTTGTGCTCCTAATGCAACGGCTGCTATAGGAATTTCAATGCCTAAAGTATGATCTGAATATCCAATTTTAACATCAAATTCTTTTTTTATAGTTAACATTGCTTGTAAATTAACGTCTTTCATGGGCGTTGGATACTCAGTATTGCAATGTAAAATAGTAATATTGTCTTTGTTAACTCCATTATCAAATAATACATTCATTGTTTTTGATATATCTTCCATATCTGCCATTCCTGTAGAAAAAATAATTGGCAATCCACAACTAGCTACTTTTTTTAAGTAAGGTAAATTTGTTATTTCTCCTGAGGGAATTTTAATTAAATCTATTTTTAAATCATTTAATAATTCAACACTTTCTATATCAAAAGGAGATGATAAAAACTTAATATTACATTTTGCACAATGGTTGATTAATTCTATATGGAATTCCTTATCAAGTTCAAACTTTTTTACCATTTCTAGCATCGATTCATCTTCTTTACCAGTATTCAGTTTTTGATATTCAGCTTTCGGCGCATATTTACTAACCGATTTTACAACTTTTGCTGTTTGAAATTTCACATAATCTGCCTTAGCTTCAGCTGCAACTTCTATCAACCTTTTAGCTATTTCTAAATCACCATTATGGTTTACTCCGGCTTCAGCAATAATTATTACTTTTTCCATCCTATTTAATTTTTATATTTAAGTAAATAATTTTTATAAACATTTACCTTATCAGGGAATAATATATCCCATTTATTAATTACTTCATCATACACTTTTTGATTATGTATTTTTTTTCCAATATAAAAATCATGAATACCATTTTTAGCAAAACATTTTTTATATTTAAAAATCCCATCTTCTATGGTGGTTCCACCGCCTAAGCAGTAGTATTTTAGTCCAGATTGCATGGACTCATTGATAATACAATGTTTTAAAATATCATTAGCCCTTAAATTAAAATAATCAGATAAGGTGCCACCTAAAAAAGAGTAAACTATTTCTGTTCCTATTAATACTAACTCGCACGACACAATTTTATTTTCATATTTTGTAAAATAAAATTTAGCATTATTAACTATTCTTGAAATTTCTTTAAAATATGTTTCTGAAAAGTAATAATTATCAGAGGCATTCTTACGATTCATGGTATCTTTATAAATATTAGTAAAAGCAACCATTTCATCGTCTTTTATTTCTTTAGCTAATACCGAGTAAGTGCTAAGTCCATTTCTTTCAGCCTTTTTAATGTTTTTCCGAGTAGATTGTTCATAGGCATTCATCCATATATCATCAATACTTAAATCAAGTACAATATTTTTGTTTACTTTAATTTTTGTAAAATAATTTGCAAAATTATGATTTTTTAAAACTGGGTTAAATCGAGTAAATTCAGCTATAATGTTTTCCATATAACAGCTTTCTAAAAAAGTTGATTCTGCATTTTTTAAAAATTGTTCATCATCACTGTTTGACAATGGCCCATTATATCCATAAGCTCCTTCTATATCAAAATAAATTGTAGAATCAAACGTATAGTCTTCTTTAATTTTTGTTTTCAAAAAAGGGTATAAATAAATTTCACTATCTTCTTCATACAAAAAACACATGCCTTTTGAATCTGAAGTGTTTTCATATATTTTATAATAATCGCATGAGTAGTATACATCTTGCAAATTAGTAGGAAGTTTTAATAAAGCTTCATCCCATTGTTTTTTATCGTTTGTTGTAAGAAGCATTATTTGCTGGTAACGATGTTTAATTCTTGTAAATCGGAATTTAATTTCATCGAAAATTTATCTGCTCCTTCCACCGAGAAATGTGTGAGGTCAGAGTAATGATTTAGTTTAAATGACTTGTCGTTTTTATAATTAAAAAAATAAACCATTTTATCATCTGATTTTGAAATAAAATAATCATCTATCTGTTTTTGATATTCTTGAGTAAAATTATTTAATTCATTTTCTCTTGTTGGCAACATTGTCATCACTAACTTTATATTCTTTACTTTACAGAGGTCAATTATACTATCTAAATAACATTGAAGTGGTTTATATACATCAGAGCTTCTTTCAATAAAATCATTTTCACTGGCCTTAGTATTTAAAATATATTGTCCATTGTTTTTTAGCATTGGTCTGTTAGCATCAGTATTTATTAATCCTTTAGCAAAAGGAATAATTGTATTACTAAAATTCTTAGTTATCCATGCATTAAATTCATCATTGTATTTATCCATTGCACTAAAACATACTAATGAGTTTGTTTCTTTTTTAATTGAACTTTTAAATGTGGGTAGTTTAACCATATTACTATTACATACTTTTTTATAATTTTCATTAAAAAAATCATAGTAGTTTCCGCAGCTATTGTCTGCTAATAAAGAAAAGCTAAAGTAGTCAGCACTAATTACAACGCACTTATAACCAATATCATAATCATTCAAGTATTTTAATTTATAAAACGTTTGCAAATAAGTATCTCCATCATAAGAAAAATTACATGCTTTAACATTAAACAAAATAGAATTTATACCTCTGTATAACCTAGAGTTTCCAATAAATAATAACTCATATTTATCTTTTTGTAGATTCTCAAAACTCTGTTCTATTTGATGTTTTGTATTTGGTCCTAAAATTTTTTCAGTTTTTAGATATGAATAGTTTACGTATAATGCCGGTATCGTAATGCAAATGATACTTATACTAACTAATTTAATAATGAATCCTAACATTAAAACTGAAAATAAATGAAATTTAAAGAACCAAATTTTCCAAAAAGTATGATTGATAATATTAACACTGAATAACCAGTCATTCTTATAAATACTGGCTGTGAAGCTAAAATATTACCTCTTTTTAATTTATGCTGTAAAAACTGAATTATTTGTAATATTAATATAGGAAATATTAATAATGTAAAAGATATCATATCATTTCCTAAATAGAGTAAATTTAATCGTTGCAGATTGTCATTTTTTAAAACACTCAACAAATCATGTGGTAAGCCCATAATTGCATTTTTAGCGATGTATAATGCATCATGAATGGTTGTTGCTCTAAAAAATATCCAAGCAAATGAAACTAAAATAAAAGTTATAAAAATATTAGCTAAATTTAACACTCTAGGCCATTTATTGAATCCTAACTTTATAGATATCTTTTCTCTAAACTCTTTTGTAAGTAAAGCAACTATTAAATAAAAACCATGTATAGTTCCCCAAATAATAAAAGTCCAATTGGCACCGTGCCAAAAACCACTAATGATAAATACAATCATTAAATTAAAATATAAACGAGGGATTTTAACTCTATTACCACCCAAGGGAATATATAAATAATCTTTAAACCAAGAAGAAAGTGATATATGCCATCTATTCCAAAAATCAGAAATTGTTTGAGCAGCATAAGGTCTATTAAAATTTTTCATTAAATCAAAACCCATTGTTTTTGCAGCGCCAATAGCAATATCTGAGTAGCCAGAAAAATCACAATATATTTGAATTGTAAAAAAGAAAGTTGTTATAATTAATGGTAAACTTGTATAATTTGTTGGATTACTGTATACCTCATTCACTATAGATGCTAACCTATCTGCAATTACCACTTTTTTAAATAAACCCCAAGCCATTAATTTTAAACCTGAAGATAAATTCTGATAGTTGAATTTTTTATGTTCATGAAATTGATGTAATATGTTTTGAGGTCTTTCTATTGGACCAGCAACTAATTGAGGGTAAAACATCACATACAATGCATAAATACCAAAATGTTTTTCTGCTTTTTGGGTTCCCCTATATACCTCTATGGTATAACTCATTGCTTGAAAAGTATGAAATGATAATCCAATAGGTAATAATATAGACAGATAAGGCAATGAACTATCTGCAGAATCAAGATTAAAAAGTCCATTGATATTATCAATAAAAAAATTATAATATTTAAAAACAAATAAAACTGTAATGTTTGATATTAAACTAATTATTAATAACCATTTTCTTTTTTCTCCTATATGTTTTTCTATATAAATTCCAGCAAAATAATCTATAACTATAGTTCCTCCTAAAATGGCAATATAAATGGGAACAAATGCCATATAAAAATAACAGCTTGCCATTAATAACCACAACCACCTGCTTTTAAAAGGCAATATATAGTATAGTAAGGTTACTATAGGAAAAAAAACAAAAAATTCGAAGGTGTTAAATAACATTATTTATACACGAACACTACTAGGTATATTTACAAGTCGTGCTTCAATCTCTATTGCATTGTCTAAATTACCTGTTTGGCATTTATCAAACATTGTTAACGTATTCATCAGTTTCCAAATGGGCCTAGTCATTACTCCATTATCGTTTGTGTATGTTAAAAAATCAAGTCGAGCTTTTTCATCTTTTAATAAAATAGCACATAACCAATAATTAGATTTAGAATGTATTGGCTCATTAACAAATTTCATTTCTTCGGAGCTAAAATAATCTGAATATATTTTCGCTAATTCTCGTTTATTATTTACAAAAAAGTTTAATTGCTCTAATTGGGCGCATAGTAATGCTGCATTTATATTTGGTAATCGGTAATTATACCCAATTTCATCATGCACAAAATCCCATCTATGAGGCACTTTTGCTTGAGTTGTTAAATATTTTACTTTTACTGCAATTTCTTTGTTGTTAGTAACAATAGCTCCCCCGCCACCACTAGTTATAGTTTTATTACCATTAAAACTAAAAGTACCTATATCTCCAAATGTACCAGTATGTTGATCTTTATAATAACTACCAATCGATTCAGCAGCATCTTCAATTAATTTAATATTATATTTTTTACATATTATAGCAATTTCATCTATTTTACAAGGATGTCCAAACGTGTGCATTGGAACACAAGCAGAAATTTTTTGATTTGTTATTTTATGATATATAAATCCATCTTCTTTAATTACGGCATACTCAGATAAATATTTATTTAATTTTTCAGGACTTAAGCCTAGGGTATCCATATCTACATCTATAAATAATGGTACTGCTCCAATGTAACTAATAGCATTACAAGTGGCGATAAAGCTTAAAGGTTGTGTTAAAACTAAATCATGAGCCTTAACATCAGCCACTAACAATGCCATGTGAAGTGCTGCCGTTCCGTTCACACAAGCAACAGCATATTTTGCGCCTGTGTATTTAGCTAGTTCAATTTCAAATGAATCTACATATTTACCTACAGATGATACAAAGGTAGAATCAATACAATCAATCAAGTATTTTTTTTCATTCCCTAAAAATCTAGGCTCATGAAGAGCAATAAATTCTTGTTTAGGGAATTGTAATTTAATAAAATCAACAGATTCTTTAAACATTATAAATATCAGTTTTATATTGTTTTAAATTAATTGGGTTTCTAAACCATTCTATTGTTTGTTTCAATCCTTGTTCTAAATTAAAAGAAGGTTCCCATTTAGTTAATGATTTAATTTTTTCTGCAGAACCTAAAAGCCTTTCAACTTCGCTTTTTTCGGGTCTTAATCGAACATCCTCAGATATTATTTTTGCATTAGGATTTATTATATTAATAATATTTTGTGCTAAATCCTTAATTGAAATTTCTTGTTGAGTTGCAATATTTATTTCTTGTCCAATAGTTTGTGATGAGTTCGAAATTTCAACAAAACCTTTTACGGTATCTTTTACAAATAATAAATCACGTGTAGGATGTAACGCACCTAACTTAATTTCTATTTTACCTGCTAGTAATTGAGTAATGATAGTAGGTATAACAGCCCTTGCGCTTTGGCGTGGACCAAAAGTATTAAACGGACGAACAATAGTGACTGGCAAATTAAAACTTCTAAAAAATGAATCTGCCATTGCATCAGCTCCAATCTTTGACGCTGAATAAGGTGATTGTCCTTGTTTTGGGTGTTTTTCATCAATCGGAACATATAAAGCCGTTCCATATACTTCAGAAGTTGAAGTAACAATCACACGTTCAATATTAAAATCGCGTGCTGCTTGTAAAATATTTAATGTACCTTTTACATTGGTATCTACATAACTGTCTGGAGAGTGATAGCTATAAGGAATGGCGATGAGCGCAGCCAAATGATAAATTATATCAACACCTTTTACAGCAGTTCTTACCCCATTAGGGTCTCTAATATCTCCTGTGAATATTTCTATTTTATTAAGAACTTCTTTAGGCAAAGTATCTAACCACCCCCACGAATTAAATGAGTTGTAATATACAAATGCTTTTACTTGAAATCCCTCTTCAATTAAATGCTCTACCAAATGACTTCCAATAAACCCATCTGCACCTGTTACTAATACTTTTTTACCCAACATATTTTATTTTCTGTTTTTTAATTGAGAAAGACGATGTAATACTTTTTCATATAATTTTCCACTTTTGGCTTTTGCATAAATTGGAAAAGCGGTATATGGTAACCAACGGATATTAGTATACTTTACCCATTTTCTAAATTCAAAATAATTTAACTCTTCTTCTCTTACCATTTCACGAAAGTGAACTTTAAAATCATTTATCATATATTGCTCAATAGGATCTAAATACTTTACAATACCTTTAATTTGTGTTTCATTAGCTCTCTTTCTTTCCTCATCAGTCCGATTAACCTCAACATGAACTGATTTAACTTTTATGTCAAAACCCTTACTAGCTCTATACATTACTTGATGATAATGAAAGGCATCTTCAATTTTCCCAGTTTTATAGCCTGCATCTTCAACGATTTTATTAAATACAAAATCTTCTTGCCTATACACATAATCATCATCAACTCGATTAATACCTTTTACAAAAGCTTCTTTTCTTCCAATTTGGCTTCCCGCATAGGGTCTAGTAGCTAGTCTTACTTTATAATTAACCATTACAGTAATATCCATCGGGCAACCATACCAGTCATAATCACCTTTATGCTTTATCATATTTTCAAACCAACCAGGAGGCAAGTAAACATCAGAATGTAAATAGGCAAACCAATCTGCACTAACTTCTTTTATCAGTTCTGCTATACATTTTCCAAGCGATTTAAAATGTCTGTGATTAACTACTTCAACTCTAGGAAATTCTTTAACAATGTCAATACTATCATCAATTACGCCACCATCACTTATAAGTAACCGTTTTACAGGGATTTCACGAAAAATTGAAATAAGATTAGCTCTCCAAAGTTCGTTGGTATGATAAACAGGTATAATTACATCGATAGCATCTGTAGGATCTTGTATATACTTGTCTACAAATTCTTGCTTTGAATAATATTCCTGAAAAATTGACATACTTAAATATTGTTGTTATACATTCTAATAACCATTTCCTCAAAATTCACTTTAGGTTTCCATCCTGTTGCAAGTAGCTTTGAATTATCTCCAATTAATACTGGTTTTTTTCTAATAATAAATGATGGATCTTCTTTTACAAATTGTTTCCAGTCTTTGTTTAAATATTTAAACAACACCTCAAACCAATCTTTTACTTTCTGGGTTTTTCCAGAAGAAATAATGTATTCATCGGGAATCGACAATTGTAAGATATGCCACATGGCTTCAACATAATCCGGTGCGTAACCCCAATCTGTTTGAGCAGAAAGATCGCCAATGGTTATTGATGTAACTTTATTTTCTACCAATTGTTTTGATTCGTTAATAATCTTTTTTGAAAGAAAATAATCTTTGCGAAAAACAGATTCGTGATTATACATAATTCCAATCGAAACAAATAAATTGTAATTAGACCTGTAATACTTTGCAGCTTCCATTGCAGCGCATTTTGTTACCGAATAAATGCAGCGAGGTTCGTGAGGTGTGTTCTCGTTTTGAACTTGATTATTAGACCCAGAAAAAATAAGCGAAGAACTTGTATACATTATTTTAGCTTCTGTATGATGCGTTCTACAAATTTCCATTATTTGTATAAACCCTGTTTGATTTACTTTAATTGATCTTTCGATAAAATCAAAATTCGCAGCTTTATTATCTTCTTGTGAAGATTGATGAAAGGCAGCTACATAATAAATTTCACTTGGTTTTTGTTTAACAATATGATCTTCAATAATAGAAAAATTATCGGTTGCCAGATCAAATGAAAGATAGTTTTTAGAATGAGGGGTTATTTGCCTTCCTATTCCCCAAACTTCATATCCCTTCGACGTAAGCAAGAGATTTAAAAGTTTACCATCTTGTCCTTCAGAGCCAATTATAAGTGCTTTATTCATTAACCTCCAATTATTTCAATTTCTGGAAATGGAAAAATTAATTTACCTCCATTTTTTAAAAACTCTTGTTCTCTTCTTATAATTCCGTCTTTAAAATGCCACGGTAATACTAAATAGTAATCTGGCTTCATTTTTAAAGCATCTTGTTCTGATAAAATTGGAATATTTGTTCCAGGTGTAAAACATCCATATTTTAAAGGGTTAACATCGGCTACTGCCAAAACATTTTCATTCGTGAAGTTACAAAATTGTAAAAGTACGTTTCCTTTGGTTGATGCTCCATATCCCAATATTTTTTTGCCGTCAGCTGAAAGAGATTCTATTAATGTTTTTAAAGATTCACGATGCTTGAATACTCTGTCTTCAAAATCTCTAAATGGCTTAGGTGTATCTAAGCCCATTTTAATTTCTTGCTCAAATAACCAATTAATTAAAACATCATTTGCTTTTAGTGTACTATCTTTTCTTGAAGCTGTTACTGCAAAGCTTCCGCCATTAATGCCGTTCATTTGAACATCAATGATTTTCATATCAGCTCTATCTAAAATATATTTTATGTTATATAAAGTATAAAACTCAATATGTTCGTGGCAAATTGTGTCGTATGAATTTAGTCTCAACATCGATGGCATATAACTTTGTTCAAAATGCCATAAGCCATTTTTGTCTAAATTTTCATGAATACTTTTTGCAAATGAAATAGGATCTTCTAGATCATAAAACATTGCAATAGAAGTAATGATTTTTACTTTAGATGAACCTACTTTATTTTTCACTTCTGTAGACGGAAAAAAATCGGGAATTAAAGTAATGTCATCTGTATAATATTCTTTAAATTTTATACCAGTAGGATCTACTCCTATTCTTTTTATGCCTTTTGTGGTGTATGCTTTTAAAGAAGTGGCATCATTACTACCAATATCAATTACACAATCTCCTGCGTTTAATTCAACACGTTTTTCGAGATGTTGAATTTTATTGCTTAAATGACTCACCATTGATTGGTTTAAACCTGAACGATAACCGTAATTATCTCCATACATTTCGCCAAGATCGTATGAATGTTTTAACTGCAATAACTGGCTTGTAGGCGACCAAACCAATTCAAGCGGGCCTTTTGTGATCTTCTCATTTTTATTAGATGGAAATACACCAGTAAGGTATTGCTCTCCCAAACTTAAAACAGTGATAAGGTCTGAACTACCCGCTATACGGCACTTTGTTATTTCTTTATACATTTTTTTATTTATATTTTTTTTATAAATTTTGCTGGCACTCCACCATGCATTTCATTATCACCAATATTTTTTGTTACAACACTACCAGCCAATACCACAGAGTTTTTACCAATAACACATGGTCCTACTATAGTTGCGTTAGAGCATATCCATACACCTTCTTCAATAATGATATCACAGCCTTCTGAGGGTATTGATTTCATCCTCTCTAATCCATGTTTAGTATAATCGTGTTTAGCTGCGTTTACAATTACGTTTTGTCCAAAAAAAACATAATCTTTTATTTCTATTTTACCTGATGCTGTATTAAAAAAACCATTTGATACACTGCTTTTTTCAGATATATATAGATTTTTGTTTATCCCATAAACTTTTGGTTTATATAAATAATTATTATTACAAGCCTCTTCTAAAAGCTGAGGATTATTTTTAAGATATGTTGCAATAAATGGATTAATCAAATCAGTATTGTTATTCATTGCAGTATACATTATTCTTCTTAAAATATTTTTTAAAAGTTTTTTCACTTACTTAATTTCCCATGTTAAGCTTGGCTGAATTAATCCTAAGACCTTATCTTTATAATCATACTTTCTTTCTTCGTATTGTTTCTCTATAACCTCAATAATTATAATATCTTGAAAATCAAAATGCATTTTTGTCGGATAAAAAGTATGTGCATTAATTCTTAAAGAAAAAGTGCCATCATTTAAAAGCGTTTCTGGAAACCAACAAATAGCTTTGTAAACTTTTTTCTCAGTAATAATTTTATCACTTTCAGGCATGCTCACACATAATATTTGACCAGAAGTGGAATAAACTGTCACACCTGGGTTTATTCTCACGCCATCTTCTTTTAATTCATAAGTAATTTCAACTCCAAATTTTTGTCCCATTGAAACTGCCTGTATAGATTGATTAAATTCATTGATCAAATTAATAGATATGAGTTCCATTACCTCATTACCTGGCCTGACACCTTCATTCCAATACCTGCTGGTAGATTTCTGAACAAATACATTAAGATATTCATCAATCACTTCATCAATTTTGCCTTGCTTTGCAATTCTTCCGTTACTTAACAAGATTCCTGTAGAACAAATAGAACTAATGGCACTCATTTCATGGCTAACAAATAGTACAGTTTTTCCTACTTTACTAACTTCGCTCATTTTACCGAGGCATTTTTTTCGAAACTCAGCATCACCTACTGCTAAAACTTCATCTATAATAAGTATTTCCGTATTAAGATGAGCTGCTACTGCAAAAGCTAAACGGACATACATCCCAGAAGAGTAACGTTTTACAGGAGTGTCGATATATCTTTCAACGCCACTAAAATCAACTATCGCGTCAAAGTTTTTTTTAATTTCGATTTTTGTCATTCCCAAAATTGCTCCATTTAAGAAAACATTTTCACGACCTGTTAAATCTGGATGAAAACCAGTGCCAACTTCTAATAAACTTGCAACTCGTCCTTTAATTTTATATTCGCCAATAGTAGGAGAAGTTGTACGTGATAAAATTTTTAAGAGTGTAGACTTCCCTGCCCCATTTTTTCCAATAATGCCTATTACTTCACCTTGTTTTACTTCAAAATTAATATCTTTTAGTACCCAAACATAATCCGAATTTCCTTTTTTAGATCTATCATTCTCTTCTCCAATTTTTAAAAATGGGTCTTCTTTGCCTCGCATGCGATAAGACCACCGTTTAAAATCGTCAGCTATAGAAGTTGTACCTACTTGTCCAAGTCGGTATTGTTTCCCTAAATTATTAACTTGAATTACAGTTTTTGACATTACACAGTATCCATGAATGATTTTTCAGTTCGATTAAAAATAACAAGTGAAAATAAAAACAAAACAAAAGTAACAAGGTAACTTATTAAAATATGTTGAATTGAAAATATACCATGTCCTGTAATTATATACTTTATTTGTTCAAGAGAAACCGCTACTGGGTTTAATAATATCAATAATTGAATATTTCCTTTAAACATACTAGCTGGAAAAACAACACAACTTAAAAACATAAGTAATTGAACTGCAAAGCCAATCAGAAAATTAAAATCTCTATATTTAGTAGTTAATGACGAAAATAAAATCCCTAAACTTAGACTAAAAACTCCTAATAACAGTATTAAAAAAGGTATTAAAAACAACAAAGACCATTGAATTTCCATGGAAGATTCTGAAAAATAAAAATAACAAAATACAATAATTAATAATAAAAGTTGGATTCCGAGTTTAACTAAATTAGAAATGATTACAGAAAGTGGCATAACTAATCTTGGAAAATAAACCTTTCCAAATACAGCTGAGTTTGCAGTAAAGGTTACAGACGTTTTATTTAAACATTCGGAAAAATAATTCCAAAATGTTTGGCCAATTAAATAAAATAATAAAGCTGGAATACCATCAGTTGGTAAATTAGCTTGTCCAAATGTAAAAGTATAAATTAATGTGGCAAATATGGGTTGGATAAACATCCACAAAGGGCCTAAAATGGTTTGTTTATAAACGGATGTAACATCTCGTTTAACTAGTAATAAAATTAAATCTTTATAAACCCATATTTCCTTTAAATTTATTGAAAATAAAGAAACTTTTGGTCTTACTATGATATCCCAATCATCTTTTTGTTGCATGTTATTCAATAATTACTTTTTCTCTATCTGGAAAATTAATTAATACCCCCATTCCTTTTTTACTATATACAGCCATACTGCCTATAGCTGCTGCATTTGCATTTGTATGATAAAGTACTTTTTTTAAGTGATCAATATGACCACAACCACCACAGGCAATAACTGGTATTTCAACCGAATTTAATATTGATGATATAATTTCATCGTCAAAACCTTCCCATGTTCCATCTTTATCTATGCTTTGTAACATTAATTCTCCAACTCCAAGATCTTTAGATAGGTAGCTAGCATATTCATTTAGGTTGTATTTTATTTTATGCCCGATATAAGAATATGGAGCCGTTGACCCAAACATCGGTTTTTTAAAATCTATGCAGGCAACAACTGCTTGTGCTCCGTAACTATCTATTACCTTTTTTATAATGTTAGGATCTTCTTGAATTAAAGAATTAACAATTACTTTTTCAACTCCAAGTTTGTACAAAGTCGCAAAATCCTCGAATGTTTTTACTCCACCACCATAAGCAAAGGGCATAAACGCTTCACTAGCCATATTTACAATTTTATCAAAATTAGGTTTTCGTTTTTGTTTGGATGCGAAAATGTCAATAAGGATTAACTCGTCAACTTCTTTTTCATTAAAGATCTTTATGGCATTAATGGGGTCGCCTATATAAGATGGATTTTTGAACTTAATAGTTTTAACTAAGCCAGAGCCATCATAAAGCAGACAGGGTATAATCCGTTTAAGGGCCATTATTACATTATTTTTAATTTAATAAACCACATAGAAACATAGTTGAATTAGTTTTTTGGTAATAATTTGAAATACTCATTTACAAACGTTTTTTGACCTTCTTTAAAAATATTAAAACAATTAAAATTTATTAAAATTCCTTTTGGCGATTTTAAAAGTTTCATATAGGTTAGAAGCTGCGCTTCAAAGATAGAACTCATTTCATTTACTGACTTGAGTTCAACTACCAAACAATTTTCAATAAAAAAATCGCATCTAAAATCTACATTCAGCTCCTTATCTCTATAAATTACAGATATAGACTTCTCTGACTGAAAATTTATGTTCCTATATTTCAACTCTTCCTCCAAACATTTTTGATAAACACTTTCTAATAGTCCTGAACCTAAGGTTTTATGAACCTCAATTGCCGCTCCAATTACATCATAAGTTAATTCATCCAGATATGTTTGTGTTATTAATCTCAATTTACCTATGTCTCTATGTGGTTAAAAAATAATTATAGTCTAGCAAAATTTTCTAAAACCTGCATTCCAAATTTCAAACTTTTTTCAGGATGAAACTGAGCTCCATATATGTTATCCTTATTAACCATACATGTAAAATCAATTCCGAAATCACTGGTTGCTATTGATTGACTTTCTTCTTTACATTTTACATAATAAGAATGTACAAAGTAAAATCTGCTTTTACTTTCCATCTCAATTAGTGGATTTTGATTAAGCACTTTAATGTAATTCCAACCCATGTGAGGCACTTTTAATTTTAACGATGGATCTAAATTAAACTTTAGGGTTTCTGCATCAATCCATCCAAGACCAGGCTTTACACCCTCTTCACTTTTTTTTGTAAGCAATTGCATCCCTAAACAAATGCCTAATAATGGAATTTTGTCTTCAATTACTTTTTTATTTAGTAATGGGATTAATCCTGATTTTTCAAGATTATCCATACCCGCATCAAAAGCGCCAACTCCAGGCAATATTAATTTTGTAGCTTTTTCGATAATCGCATAATCTTTAGAGATACAAACATTTGTAGCGCCTATCTTTTTAAACATATTTAAAACAGATGCTAAATTTCCTATACCATAATCAACAATAACTATCATTTAATGATTTGATTTATTTGATTGATTATTGAATCGATTTTTCAATTTTTATTTTTTAATAAGTACTTCTATTGGCAAATTTATTTTTAATGTATAGCCAATGCTTTCAAGAGTAATGGTATAAAGTTCATTTCCGGCTTTATGCTCTACAATGCCTGTCATCCCTTTAAATGGTCCGTGTAAAATTTGAGCTCTATGTCCAGGCATTAGTTTTTCAGATGGCTTGGCTTCTGCGTAGTACCCTTTTTCTTCTATACTTTTTAAAATATCAATT
>Ga0209358_10001691_pt1 | contig 17317 bp, 13 predicted proteins | sample LauGreFa1BDMLBSN_2_FD_187574 | JGI IMG/M metagenome (GOLD analysis project Ga0209358, IMG submission 187574) | Freshwater lake microbial communities from Lake Michigan, USA - Fa13.BD.MLB.SN (SPAdes) (version 2) | ecosystem: Environmental > Aquatic > Freshwater > Lake | place: Lake Michigan, USA... | reverse complement strand
GTGCACGGCACGCCGATGCTGCCCTTTTATATTTTTTATTCGATGTTCGGCTTCCAGCGTGTCGGCGACCTGATCTGGCAGGCGGGTGACTGCAGGTCGCGCGGATTTCTGATCGGCGCCACGGCCGGGCGCACCACACTGTCCGGAGAAGGCTTGCAGCACCAGGACGGCTCGTCGCACCTGATTGCATCAACCGTACCCAACTGCCGGTCCTGGGACCCGGCCTACGGCTACGAACTGGCCACCATTATTCAGGACGGCACGCGGCGCATGCTCGAAGCCCAGGAGGACGTGCTCTATTACATCACCGTAATGAACGAGAACTACGCGCAGCCGTCGATGCCGGAAGGCGCGCGCGACGGCATCCTCAAAGGCATGTATCTGCTGCAGGAACAGGCCGGCGCGCAGGTGCAACTGCTTGGCAGCGGCACCATCCTGCGCGAAGCAGTTGCTGCAGCGGGCCTCCTTGCGGACGATTTCGGCATTCCGGCAAATGTGTGGAGCGTGACCAGCTGGAGCGAACTGCGCCGGGACGGCATGGCCTGCGAGCGGTATAAGCGCCTGAATCCGGCTGCCAAGCCGCGCACGAGTCATGTCGAAAATTTGCTGTCGCAGCACAAAGGACCGGCGATTGCCGCATCGGACCACGTCACCGCAGTGCCGGATCTGATCCGCGCGTATGTGCCGCAACGTTATGTGGCGCTGGGCACCGATGGTTACGGCCGCAGCGATTCACGCGAGAATCTACGCCGCTTTTTCGAGATGGACCGCCACCACATAGCGATTGCCGCACTGGCAGCGCTGGCCGATGAAAATACCATCGGCCGCGATGTTGTAGCCGATGCAATGCGCCGTTACGGAATCACCGCCACCGACAGCGCGCCCTGGGAAGCCTGAGCTTCGCAGTTAAATTCAGGCGGCTTTGCGTCGCACCGGAGTTGCCGGCTTGCGGCGCACCGCAGCCGGTCGCGGCGACAGTGCCTTGACCGGCGAATGGCGCAAACCTTCGATAAAGACATCAATCAGCCTCTCGGCTTCATTGGCTGCGGGTATCGCCGCGGGCTCCATCACCCAGTTGCTGATCAGTCCGTCGACCAGGCAGTGCAGACCTTCTGCCTTGCGCTGCACATTCAAACCCTTGGGTAATTGACCGGTCTTTATCGCCGCCTTGAGCCCGTTTTCGATCCGCGCCCGGCAGCCCGCACGCATTTCGCTGAAACGGGTCCACACCGGTTTCATTTCATCAACATATTCACATTTATGGAAAACGATGTGAAAGACACGGCGCCCCTGCGCATCGACTGAAGTGCGCTCGAGAATCCCGACCAGCATGGCCCGCAAGCCGGCCAGCGGATCGTCCGTCGATGCCGGGTCGATCTGGCAAGGCGCATGCTCCATCGGCATGGTGACCCGTGCCACCATTTCGCAGAACAGCTCAGCCTTGTCCTTGAAGTGCCAGTAAATGGCACCGCGCGTCACCGATGCCGCTTCTGCAATATCGGTTAATGACGTGCGGGATACCCCGCGCTCGCTGAATACCCGCTCTGCTGCGTCAAGAATCTGGTTGCGTGTCTCGACTGCCGCGTCTTTTGTGCGTCTGACCATGGTCCTCCGGATACCCCGGACTGCCGCCGGGTGTTGTCACCAAAACGACACTTTACATACATTCATGGTTGTATGTAAACTGGAATCCATATGTATGTTTGCGCACATCCCGCCGCGCAGCTTTCAGGGAAACTACCGCATGAACAACCTCAGCCTCCGCACCTTCCGTCGCGCCGCCATTGCGGCCTCACTGTCACTGATGGCTGCCTGCGGCCCCGCCGGAGGCCCTCCGGGCGGTTTCCCGCCGGCTCCGGTATCGGTCATCACTACCGAGACGAGAGACGTGCCGGTCGTGCTGGAATACACCGCACAGACCGCCGGTTACCGCGAAGTCGAAGTGCGCGCGCGGGTCAGCGGCATCCTGCTCAAACGCAACTACAAGGAAGGCAGCACCGTGCGTCAGGGCGAATCGCTTTTTACGATCGACCCCGCCCCGTTCAAACTCGCACAGGCGCGTTCGGCCGCCGATCTCGGCGTTGCCGAAGCGCAATTGCAGCAGGCGCAGCGCGAACTGGCGCGGTTGAAACCGGTCTACGAAGCGAAGGCCGTCAGCCAAAAAGAATTTGACGATGCGACCTCCGGCGAGCGCATTGCCCGTGCCCAGCTCGAAAGCATTCGCGCCCGACTCAATGAAGCAAACCTCAACCTCGAATGGACGCACGTTGAATCCCCGATCACCGGCGTTGCCGGCCGCAGCGCCGTGTCCGAAGGCACGCTTGTTTCGGGTCCCGGGGTGCTGCTGGCCAGTGTCACCCAGACCGATCCGATGTATGTGATCTTCGGCGTTTCCGACCGTGATCACCTGGCCCTGCGACGGGATGTCGAAGCCGGTCGCATCAAGTTGCCTGCCGATGGCAAACTCAAAGCAACTCTCAAGACGGGTGACGGACGGGATTACGCCAAAACCGGCGCAGTCAATTTCAGCGACGTCCGGGTCAATACACAGACAGGCACCAGCGAATCCCGCGCGGAGTTTGCCAACCCTGCCAATCAGCTGCGTGCCGGTGAATTCGTACGTATCGCCCTGTCCGGAGCGACGCGGCCGGCAGCGATCGTCGTGCCGCAACGCGCCGTGCTTGAAGGCCCCGGTGGAAAATTCGTCTATGTAGTGAATGCCGAATCCAAGGCGGAATCGCGACCGGTGGAAGTCGGCGCCTGGGCTGCCGACGGCTGGGTCATCAATTCAGGATTGAAAGCGGGCGAACGGGTGATCGTTGACGGCGTGCTGAAAATCGGCCCCGGTGCACCGGTCAATGTCACGGAACCGGCACCTGCCAAAACCGACGGCAAACCGGCAGGCGACAAACCGGATGCAAAACCTGCGGCCAAACCGGCCGTGAAATCCTGATCCCGGCGGACTGAAGACCATGTCACGTTTTTTCATTGACCGCCCGATCTTCGCGGTAGTGGTATCGATTTTCATCGTGCTGGCCGGCCTTGCCGCCATGCGCGTGCTGCCCATCGCACAATATCCGGAAATCGCCCCGCCGGTGGTCACCGTTCGAGCCGTCTATCCCGGCGCTTCGGCCCAGGTGATCGAACAGACCGTTGCCGCTCCGCTGGAAAACCAGATCACCGGTGTCGAGCACATGCTCTATATGAGTTCGAACTCGACATCGAACGGTGTTCTCGAAATCCAGGTCACCTTCGACATCGGCACCGACATTGATACCGCCGCGCTCAACGTCAACAACCGCGTCAAGCAGGCCGAGCCGCGACTGCCGCTTGAAGTCCGGCGTCAGGGTGTCAGCGTGGAAAAAGGCTCTTCGTCCTTCCTCCAGGTGATCGCCTTCAGTTCTCCCGACGGCAGTCGCGATGATCTGTTCATTTCAAACTACGTCACACTGAACATCCTCGACTCGCTGAAACGCGTGCCGGGCACCACCAATGTGCAGATCTTCGGCGCCAAGGATTACGCGATGCGTATCTGGACGCGTCCGGATCGCCTCGCACAACTGAAGCTGACCCCGGGCGACCTGACGCGCGCACTGAACGAGCAGAACGCCCAGTTCGCCGCCGGCAAGATCGGGCAGTCGCCGACCGGTGGTCCGCAGGAACTAGTTTATACGATCACCACCAAGGGCCGGCTGTCGGAACCCGCGGAATTCGAAAACATTGTCATCCGCGCCAATCCCGATGGTTCTCTGCTGCGCCTGAAAGATGTGGCACGCGTCGAACTGGGTTCCAAGGATTACGACTTCATCGGCCGCGTCAACGGCAAATCAGCAACCCTGGTGGGCATTTTCCTGCAGCCCAACGCCAATGCACTGGCCACCGCTGATCGCGTGAAAGCCGCGATGGCGCCGCTTGCTGAAGCCTATCCCCCGGGTTTTACCCATAACGTGGTTTATGACACGACGCGTTTCGTAGAAGTGTCGATCCGCGAAGTGGTGTATACCCTGCTGGAGGCGATGGCACTGGTATTCCTGGTGGTGTTCCTGTTCCTGCAGAACTGGCGCGCCACGCTGATTCCCTTTGCTGCGGTGCCGGTATCACTGATCGGCACTTTTGCCGGACTGCTGCTGCTCGGTTATTCAATCAACACGCTGACGCTGTTCGGCATGGTTCTGGCCATCGGCATCGTCGTTGACGATGCCATCGTCGTGCTCGAGAACGTCGAACGCATCATGCACGAGGAGCACCTGCAGGCGCGCGAAGCGGCAGTCAAGGCAATGAAGGAAGTCACCAGCCCGATCATCGCCATCGTGCTGACGTTGTGCGCGGTATTTGTGCCGATCGCCTTCCTCGGCGGACTGACCGGCGAACTCTACCGCCAGTTTGCAGTGACCATTTCCATCGCCGTAGTGATCTCCGGCATTGTCGCCCTCATGCTGACCCCGTCTTTGTGCGTGCTGATTCTCAAACGCCAGCACGGTACGCCGGGGCGCTTCTTCACCTGGTTCAACGCCTGGTTTGCCCGCATGACAGGTCGCTATGTCGATGGCGTGACCTGGATGCTGCGCCGCGGTCTCATTGCAGTTCTGCTGTTCGCCGGCATGGTCGCACTGACCTTCGGCCTGTGGCGCGCCACACCGGGCTCGCTGGTTCCGGACGAGGACCAGGGTTACTACATTGCAGCGGTATTCCTGCCCGACGGCGCCACCCTGGAACGCACCGACAAGGTGGTCAACGAAGTCGTCGAGATCATCAAGTCGAATCCCGCCAACGAAACAGCCATTGCCTTCACCGGCCTCGATTTTCTTGGCGGCGGTTTCCGCAACAGTGCAGCGACGATTTTCGTGACCCAGAAACACTGGGACCAGCGCACGGTGTCGACCGGACAGCTGGTCGGCGAATTCTTCATGAAAACCGCGCATATCAAGGAAGGTCTCGCATTGGCTTTCGGCCCGCCGCCGATTTTCGGCCTCGGCAATGCCGGCGGCTTCGAGTTCTACATCCAGAACCGCGGCGAAGGCGGCGCGCAGAAACTTTCCGAAGCCACACAGCAACTGCTCGCCGCAGTGCAAAAGGATCCGATGTTCGGCCAGGTCAACACGCTGTGGCGCGCCAATGTGCCCCAGCTCTATGTGGAAACAGACCGCGAGAAAGCCAAGACGCTGGGCGTACCGATCGACGAGGTTTACGGCGCGCTCGCTGCCACACTGGGCACCGCCTACGTCAATGATTTCAACAAATTCGGTCGCACCTGGCAGGTGCTGATGTCCGCTGAACCGGCCTACCGCAAACGCCCGGATGACGTCGGTGCAATTTACGTGCGCTCGGACCGCGGCGCGATGATTCCGCTGTCGTCACTGGCAAAGGTCAATTACTCTTCGGGTCCGGATTCGCTTGATCGCTTCAACAATCTGCCGGCGGTAAAGATTTTCGGTTCAGCGAAACCCGGCTACAGCTCGGGCGAAGCGATTGCCGGCATGGAACGCATCGCCAAAGCCACACTGCCGCCGGATTTCACCTTCGACTGGGGCGGCGCCTCCTTCCAGGAAAAACGCTCCGGCGGCACGTCGATCATCGCGCTGGGACTCGCCGCATTGATGGTGTTCCTGATTCTCGCCGCGCAATACAACCGCTGGTCACTGCCTCTCGCGGTGATGCTGGCACTGCCCTTCGGCACCTTCGGCGCCTTGCTGGCGATCTTCATCAACAATCTGTTGCCGATGCCGTTTTATCTGGCGCAGGGCATCCCCTGGCTGCAGGGACTGCTGTCGCCGCTGTCGCACATTGCACGACTGAGCAACGACGTCTACTTCCAGATCGGTCTGGTCACGCTGCTCGGCCTTGCCGCGAAAAACGCGATCCTGATCGTTGAATTCGCGGTGATGAAAAAGCAGGAAGGCCTGTCCACTGCAGGCGCTGCGATTGAAGCGGCTCGTCTGCGCTTCCGTCCGATCCTGATGACTTCGCTGGCCTTCATCCTCGGCGTGGTGCCGCTGGTGATTTCCAGCGGTGCCGGGGCCGGTGCCCGCCACTCCGCAGGTACGGGTGTGATGGGCGGCATGCTGGCAGCCACCTTCCTCGCGATCTTTTTCATTCCGTGGTTTTACAAACTGATTATTGAGCGCAAGCTGTCGGATCCGCGCTCGACGAAAGAAATCGAAGACGAGGTCGCCCATCACCGCGAATTGATGCTGCGCTCGGTGCAGACACCGCATCACACCCCGGTCGGCAAGGGAGACGATGATGCAAAATAAATTGATGATTTTTATGGGATTTTCTGCAGTCATCAGCGGCTGCTCGATGGCGCCCGATTACCAGCGCCCTGCGGTCGAACTGCCACAGGCCTGGCAGGCAGCGCCGGCGCAGGGTCAGGGGCAGAACATGCCGGCGGACCGCTGGTGGACGCTGTATCAGGACGGCACGCTCAATCTGCTCGTCGAAGAAGCGCTGGTCTACAACCAGGATCTGGCGCTGGCCACTGCGCGGCTGGATGAAGCCCGTGCACTGGCGCGCATTGCCGACGCGCAACTGGTGCCGGCCGTTGATGCCGCCTTCCAGCGTGACCGCACGCGCCGCTCGGACAGCACCGCGACGCGCTTCCCGGGGGCATTGGAAAACAACAACTACCGCACCCAAGTCAATGTTTCCTACGAAATCGATCTCTGGGGAAAACTGCGCGACTCCGCCAAAGCCGCACAGTCCGAACTGCTGGCGACCACTGCTGCGCGCGAAACCGTACGCATCGCGATTACCACCAGTGTTGTGCAGTCCTACTACGCCCTGATTGCACTGGATGCCCAGGTCGACGCTACCCGCAGGGCCCTGGCATTACGTCAGCACGATTTCAAGCTGCAGCGCGTTCGTGCCGATGCCGGCATCATCAATGATTTTTCACTGCGTCAGCTCGAAGCAGAAGTCGCTGCCGCACAGGCTCAGTTGCCGGCGCTGGAAAGCCGCCGCAGCAGCGAGGAACTCGCATTGGGCGTGCTGCTCGGACGCAGCCCGCGCTCACTGCTGCAGGACACCGTCCTTCGCAATGCCGCCAACGCCGCGCCGGCAGCACCCGTTGTTCCGGCAGACCTGCCGTCGGCGCTGCTGCTGCGACGCCCCGACATCGTCACCGCGGAGCAACAGTTGATCGCCGCCAATGCCCGCATCGGCGCCGCTCGTGCCACGCTGTTCCCGAGCATCGGCCTCAGCGGCTATCTCGGCAGCGAAAGCGCCGCTTTGTCGAACTTGTTTTCAGGTCCGGCCAGTATCTGGCAACTGGGCTTCGGTCTGGCACAGCCGATTTTCCAGGGCGGCCGTCTCTTCGGCGAAATCGACGCGGTGGAAGCCCGTCAGCGGCAGGCACTTGCGCAATACCAGAAGACACTGCAGACGGCGTTCCGCGAAACCCACGATGCGCTGATCGGCCAAGTTCGTGCGCGCGAAGCCTTTGATGCAGAAAATTCGCGGGTGGTCGCGCTGACCGAAGCGCTGCGGCTGGCGCGCATCCGTTTTGTCAATGGACTGACCAGCCAGCTGGAAGTACTGGATGCCGAACGCAACCTGCTCAATGCCGAACTGAACCGCGCTGATGCGTTACGCGCCCAGCGTTCCGCGGTGGCAAATGTGGTTAAAGCCATGGGCGGCGGCTGGACCGGCCTGCCGGGTGCAGACTCTGCTCCCGCGCAGGCGCAATCCGCTAAGGCGACGCCGTGAATTACTGCGGCGTCAGACCGACATCCTTGATCAGTTTGACGTAGCGGTCGTATTCCGACTTCATCAGCTTGTCGTAGGTTTCCGGACCCGAATTCAGCGCCGGGTCAGCACCCATTTTTTCCAACGATTCACGGATGCGCGGCTGGGAAACGGCATTCCTGATGTCAGCAGCCAACTGCGTGGCAATCCGCTTGGGTACCCCAGCAGGACCGATCAGGCCGAACCAGCCGTCGGATTGCGCCGCCGGCAAACCCTCCTCGACGATCGACGGAATATTCGGAAACGCCGGGTTGCGCTTCGCCGAGGTTACCGCGAGCGGACGCAGGCGACCGTCACGAACCATCGGTGAAATCGTTGGGATTGTGAACACCAGATAATGCACGCGGCCGGCGATGGTTTCGCCGAAGGCGTCCGGCACCACCTTGAACGGCACGTGCACCGTGCGTACACCGGCCGCTTGGTTGAAAATTTCACCGGCGATATGCGCCAGCGTGCCGATACCCAGCGATCCGTAGTTGTATTTCGACGGATCCTTCTGCAGCAGGGCTACCATTTCGCGGATGTTCTTTGCCGGCAGGTTGGGATAAACCGCAATAATGTTCGGGATCGACGCCACTTCGGTGATCATCGTGAAATCGCGGATCGGGTGGTAAGGCGGCGTTTTCTGCAGCAGTGGCCCGACAGTGTGTGGCGGCGCGACCATCGCGTAGGTATAGCCGTCGCCCGTGGCCTTGGAGAGAAGCGTACTGCCGATCAGGCCGCCGGCCCCGGGGCGGTTATCCACAACCACCTGCTGGCCATACAACTCGCTCAGCGGAACACTCAGTGTACGAGATAGAAAATCGCTCGATGATCCCGGCGGCAACGGTACGATCACCCGGATCGGTCGCTCGGGAAATTTCTGTGCACCTGCAACGCCCGCCATCACCAGCAGCAGCACTGCCACCAGACTGTGCATCCGTTTCATGCCTGCCTCCTCACTGAAATTCCGGGCAGCAGTCCCGGACTGTTTGGTATTTTCATGCGCATCAACTACTGTGCTGCATCATGGTAAGGGCAGCACCTGTTTTGCACAATACTGTCGGGAATTCGTGGCACCATCCCGAGGCGGCCTTGAAGTGACTCTACAGGAGAGCAGTATGGGAATCGAATTCATTCAACACGTGAATATCCGCTGTGCACCCGGCGATCTCGCCTCGATTGAGCGTTTTTATCTGGAGGTAGCCGGATTACAGCGCGGGCACCGGCCGCCGAACCTGCGCAATCAGGGCATCTGGTTGTATGCGGGCGAAAAGCCCGTGGTGCATGTCACCGTGCGCTGCGCCGAAGGTTATATACAGGCGGAGCATCACGGCAGCGTCGACCATATTGCCTTCCAGTCGTCCGGGGCTGCCGCATTTGCAGAAAAGCTGCGCGGCATGAACATCACCTACGAACAGTCGAATGTGGCCGGCGCCGGCTATCAGATATTCATTCGCGATCCGGTAGGCACCGTCCTCGAATTCAATTTCCCTAACAGCGAAGCGCCGACCTGACGGATCAGGCTACCGGTTTACCCCAGCGGCCGCTGTAGAATCGTTCACCCAGCGGCTTGCGCGCCCGGGCCTTGAGTTCCTTCTGCCGGGTCTCCTCGTCTTCGATGGTTTCCGCTGCCGCCTGGTAACCCACGGCAATCATCGCCATCGGCATGAAGTCCTCGGGGATGCCGAAAGCCGTCCGTACCTTGCCGATATCAAAGCCGCCCATCTGGTGCGCAACCATTCCCTGCGCGACCGCCTCCAGGGACAGGGCCAGCGCCGCCATGCCGGTATCGTATTGCGACCAGCGGTTGGGTTGCCCATTGTGCTCAAAAGTGGCGCCGGCGCAGGCCATGAACAGCAGTGGCACCTTGCCCGCCCATTTTTTGTTGTTGTCCGACAGGCAATCGAAGGCTTGCTGCCAGCCCGCGGCATCAGTCGCGCGGTTCCACACCAGGAAGCGCCAGGGTTCGGCGCCGAAACATGACGGCGCCCAGCGAGCAGCCTCAACCAACGCCGCCGTCTGCGCCGGCGTTACGCCGCGCTGCGCATCAAATGCGCGCGGACTCCAGCGGCGCGCCGACAGATCGTTGATGGGTACGCTGGTGCTTGCATTGCGGTTCTGCATGAATGTCTCCAGTAAACAAATGAATTGAATCAAACCAATAGAAAAATTGAAATAAATGCTTCAGATAATCTCGCCACCCGTTTCATCGGGCGCATTGACGGCTATCCAGTGCGTAACACGGGGCGGCCCATCCCCGCGGTGAAATGCGCGCACCCGCTCGAACAGCGGCGCATCACCCGCCGTTCCGCGATGATGTTGTCGCATATGCTCGGCCCAGGACTCGACGACAAAGGTTTCAATATAACGCCCGGCAGCATCCGGATCTTCGAATAATCCCCAAGACAAGGCCCCGTCGCGACGACGGATGCGTTGCATGCCCTGCGCCGCAGCGATAAACGCACCGGCATCTTCCGGTGCAATGCGGTATTCGACGTGTACTGCGACCGGTCCGCGTTCCGGCGCAATCTCCGCATGTCCCGATGAACGCATCAGCGCCGCCGGCGCACTGCGGGCCAGACCGTCCTCGCCACCCAGCGTCAGCCGCCAGGTCACCAGCATCGCCAGCAGCGCACCCGCGGCGGACAGCAGCAGCGCCTGCGGCACGCCGCCGTGCGCCGCCAGCGCGCCCCACAACACCGCTCCGCCGGTCATGCCTGCGGCATAAACCATCAGGTACACAGACAGCGCACGGGCACGCACCCATTGCGGCACCGCGGTCTGCGCACTGACATGCAGTGTCGACAGCAGCGCGAGCCAAGCCGCGCCGCAGGCCAGCACACCGGGCAGCAACATGTAAAGGCTGCCGGCCAGCGCAACCACCGCCGTGCCCGTCGCATAAACAACAGTCGCACCACGCACCAGCACATCCCGACTGCAGTGTCGCCGCAAAGCCGGCATGAACAGCGCCGCGCTGACTGCGCCCGCACCAATGCCGGCGAGCAGCAAACCATAAGTATCCGCACCACCGCCGGCGTTACGCGCCACCAGCGGCAGCAAGGCCCAGGTTGCCGATGAAAAAACAAAAAAGCCGGCAGCGCGCCCCATCACGTACTGCAACGCGGTTGCTTCGCGCACATAACGCACGCCGGCGCGCAAGGCGCCGGAGAACCGTTCCGCCGGCAGCGTACTTGGCGAAGGTTCCCGCGGCCAGCGAACCAGAACAACAAGAACACCAATGAAGGAAAAGGCGTTGAGCAGGAATGCGGCCTGCGGTCCCGAGGCGGCAACAATCACCCCGGCCAGCGCCGGGCCGACGGCCCGCGCGAGATTAATACCAAGGCTGTTCAGCGCAATCGCCGCCTGCAGTTGTGCGCGCGGCACGATCTCGTGCACCGTCGCCGCCCATGCCGGCGTATTCAACGCTGCGCCGCAGGCCAGTGCAAAACTGAAGGCCAGCAGGCCCCAGGCGCTCATCCAGCCCATTGCCGTGGTCAAGGCCAGTGCCAGCACCACCAGCAGCATCCACAGCTGTGTATAAATCAGGTAACGCCGGCGATCGAGAATATCCGCCAGCGCACCCCCGGGCAGTGCCAGCAGAAAAATCGGCAAGGCCGTCGCGGCCTGTACCAGAGACACCATCAGGGGATTCGGATTCAGCGTGACCATCAGCCAGCCCGCGCCCACCTCATGCACCCAGGTGCCGATATTGGAAACCAGCGTGGCGATCCACAGCGCGCGGAACAGCGGCTGGCGCAAAGGCGCCCAGGCGGATGGCGGCGATTCAGTGTGGTGATCAGTCATGGTATGAAGGCGGCGAGGCGCCATCATAACCGAGCGCATGGCCGCTGCGCCGCACCTCAGGTAAAGCTGAATACGTCCACCGGACCGCCGGTCTCGATCCAGGCTTCAAGACCGCCTTCCAGCGGCCGCACGCGGGTAAAACCGCGGTTGATCAGGATGCGGGCGACACGCGCCGCGCTGGCTTCATTGGGTCAACTGCAATAAACCACCACGTCGCGGTCCGGCGGTATGCCGGGCAGTGCCGCGGCCGCGTCATCCAGATTGACCGGCACCGCCCCCGGAATATGCCGCGGATCCAATTGACGTACAGTTGCCGAACGCACATCGACTACGACCGGCGGTACCGCTGCCAGCATCATCTCGCGCAATTCGTCGACGCTGATCCGCGCCGTCCGCAGCATGCGCAGAAACAGGTAACGTTCCACGGCCTTAATGCCGGCATACACCATGATCACCCCGCCGATCAGCAGCAAGGCACCGGAACCGAGATCAGCCAGACGCTCAAGCGCCCATTCAATCTCGGCATGAAATACGGCGCCGAGTGCTACCGGCAGCGCAACCCACAGCAATGCGCCGGCGGCACTGAACAGCAGGAAAGATAAAAAACTCAAGCGCATGGCGCCGGCCAGCAGCGCGACCGCGAGGGCCAGGTATGCAATGCGTTTCATGGGGAAAACTGCGGAAAAGTGGGTAACTTCAGATGAACAAAGGATGAAGTGCGCGGCCGGAAGCCGAGTTGCATCGCGCCCGCAAGCGCCTTGTCAGAGGGAAATTACCGTCTCTACACGTATTTTCCGCCTGGAACTTAGATCAACACGGCAAATGATCGGCAATCCAGTCGGCGACAAAATCCACACCGACCTGGCGGTTATCGACATGCGCGTGTTCGGAACCGCCGTCTTCAGCAGTAAATATGCGCAGGGTTTTGCGCTTGGAACCCAGCGCGTCGTACAGCTTCTGCGCGTTTTCTGCAGGTACCACCCGGTCATTCGCACCATGCGTGACCAGGAAAGGCATGGTGATCTGGTGAGCAACCTCCTGCAGGCGGAAGCGTTTCGCCACTTCAATGCCACCGTCGGCGTCGGCTGCGCCGACTACCCACTGGAACTGGAAGTTGGATTGCGCCACTTTGTGACCCTCAGCCAAAGCCTTTTCCTTGATGCGCTGCTGCCAGCCCGCCAGATCCCAGTGCAGCGCGGTCATCGCCACTCCGGCGGCATAACGCTGTTCGAATGCAGTAATACGCGCCGAGTAATAACCGCCAAAGCTGTAGCCCATGATCACCACCCGCGCAGGATCGACGTCGGCGCGCTGCGCGACGTAGTCGTAAGCCGCCTTGCCCGGCACCTCGTAGTCATGACGGCTGTGAATACCGCGGAAGCGCAGCGTCTCACCCTGCCCCGGTCCGTCGATGGCGAGGGTGTGCATGCCGCGCTTCGCAAATTCCAGACCCGCAAAGATGATGCTCATCTCCTTGCAGTTGTCCATACCGTTGAAAATCACCACTGTTGGCGCACGCAAAGAAACACCGGGCGCTTTCATGAACAGCGCGGGTAATGTTGTTGCTTCGTACGGAACCTCGACAAACTCGATTTCGGGATGCCGGCGCGTCAGCCCTTCGCGGAAGCAGCGGTAGGCTTTGCGACCGACGGCCGCCTTGGCGTCACCCGGCGGAATGAAACGCTCTCCCGTGTAGTAATAGTTACCGGCACGCAGATAAAAGTTCCCTGCACTGCGGTCATGGCCGCGAGCTGCTTCGGCATCAGCCGTTTTTTCGACCTGCGCCGCCATTGCGCACCACTCCTGCTGCCAGGCATCCGGTTCGCTCTGTCGCGTTTTCAGTTTCTCGGCGATCCGGTCAATCTCGTCCATTGCTACCACGCCGTAGGGCGCCATGCCCTTACACGCCAGCGCGGCGTTGGACCACAGGAAGTTGCCGGGGAAATGATCTATCCAGAAACCGCGTGTACTCATCAAACACCCCGCCTGAACAAGAATAAACGGCAACACGTCGCGCGCATCGCCGGTGTTTTTAATTTTGTTATTTCATTTACTGCTGTTGCTGCTGGGACTGCTGTTCACGTTCGGCGATGTCGCGGCGAACCTGATCCATGTCCAGCGCCTTCGCCTGCTCCAGAACACTGTCCAGACCCGAAGCCGGCAGAGCACCGGACTGCTGGAACAGCACGATCTCTTCACGGAACAGCATGATGGTTGGAATCGAGCGAATGCCGAAATGGCCGGACAACGCCTGCTCATCGTCGGAGTTGATCTTGGCAAACACCACATCCGGATGTTTTTCCGATGCCGCCTCGAACACCGGCGCAAAACTCTTGCAGGGGCCGCACCACGGCGCCCAGAAATCGATGATCACCATCTTGTTGCCGGTGACCGTGGCTTCAAAATTTTCTTGGGTGAGTTCCAGCACAGCCATCATGACGCTCCGCAGTTTGTGAACCGCGATGATGGCATAAAACCGCCGACCTCAGGCGCCGCCGCTGGCGCTCTCCGCGCTTTGCTGCAGCAGGTTTAACAGTGCCGCCGCCTTGTCGAAAGTCTCCTGGTATTCGGCGTCGCGCTGCGAGTCAGCAACGATGCCGCCGCCCGCCCAGAAGCGAACGATGCCGCGCGAATGCACCAGGGTTCGAATGGCGATGTTAGTATCCATATCGCCGTCGTAGCCGATGTAACCGACCGCGCCGCAATAAACGCCGCGGCGGTGCGGCTCCAGTTCCTCGATGATCTGCATGGCGCGGGTTTTCGGTGCGCCGGTGATCGAGCCGCCGGGGAAGGCGCCGCGCAGCAGGTCGATGGCATCGCGCCCTTCCGCAAGACGTCCGGTCACCGTGCTGACCAGATGATGCACCGTCGCAAAACTCTCAACCTCGAACAGTCGCGGCACCTTCACCGAACCGATGGCGCAGTTCTTCGACAAATCGTTGCGCAGCAAATCCACAATCATCAGGTTCTCGGCACGATCCTTCTCGCTCGCCACCAGTTCGGCGATGCGCTCGGCATCGAGCTTCGCGTGACCGGCGCGCGGCCGCGTACCTTTGATCGGCTTGGTTTCCACCTGACCATTGACCACCCGCAGGAAACGCTCCGGTGATGCCGAAAGAATCTGCGCGTAGGGCGTATTCAGGTAAGCCGAATACGGCGCCGGATTGATCAGCCGCAGCCGCTGATACGCAAGCCACGGGTCACCGCTGGCATGCGCGGTAAAGCGTTGCGCCAGATTGACCTGATAACAGTCACCGGCATGGATGTAATCGAGGATGTGGTCGAAAGCGTGACCGTAGCCCTTGGGCGTGAAATTGGAGGTCACCGGCGATGTGACACGGAAAGGCGCACGCTGCCGTTCCGGCGATGCCGCAGTAAACAGCCGCACCAGTCCGCCCCATTTACGATCGGTATCCGGATCGCGCCCCTGCCCAACCAGCCAGGCACGCTGCTCCGAGTGATCGACCACCACCGCCCAGTCGTAGATGCCGACAGCCATATCCGGAATGCGTTCGCTGTCGCGTGCGCGGGCCGGAAGACGCTCCATCCGTCGCGCGAGGTCATAACCGAAATAACCGATTGCACCGCCAGAGAACGGCAGTTCGCCGCGGCAGGAAGGATCGATCGCCAGCTGATCGCGCAGCAGCTCGAAGGGATCGGCACGCGAAAGTTCACTGGCCTCAGCGTGCACCTCGGTCAACCCGCCGCGCGTCACCAGACGCACATGCGGTTCAGCGGCAATGATGTCGTAACGCGCCTGCCCCGGATAGTGCAGCCCGCTGTCGAGAAACACCGCCCAAGGCCGGTCAGCAACCGCCTCAAACAGTGAGGCACTGTCAGGACGGTAGGGCAGTTCAGTCAGAAGCTGGATCGTCATTTCGGCAAATTAGAGCATATGCGGCCATGCGCCGGGCAGGATGCGGCCGGTGACACGGAACCGCAATCCCGGGGTCACATAGCGGAAACAAATGCTGATTAACCTTGTAGCCGTAAAATCGAAAAGCAATCATATACTTTGCTCAACACACTCACAAATCGCGTTAATGAGAGCGTTTTCAACGCGCTGTATGCCCGTTCGCTGATTTACAACACTTGCTGGGAAGATCCGGCGGTGGACCGCCAGGCCCTGAACATCAACGGCGACGATACGATTCTGGTCATCACCAGCGCTGGCTGCAATGCGCTCGATTATGCCCTTGCCGGACCGCGACGCGTGCACGCCGTAGACGCAAACCCGCGACAGACCGCGTTGCTTGAACTGAAACTCGCAGGCATCCGGCACCTCGAATTTGAGGATTTTTTCGCTCTGTTCGGTCAGGGTCGCCATCCCCGATTCGAAGAATTGTACCGCGATACCCTGCGCCGGGACCTGTCGCCTTTCGCGCAACAGTTCTGGGATGACGCCGGACAGTGGTTCAACCGCCGCAATCCGCGCAATACCTTCTACTTTCACAGTCTGTCGGGTCGCGTTGCCGTTCTGTTCCGTCACTACGTCGATCTGCAGCCGCAGTTGCGCTGTGCCGTCGATGACCTGGTCGACGCCAAATCGCTGGACCAGCAGCGCGAAATCTACGATTCGCGCATCGCACCGCGCATGTGGGGTCCCAGCATGAACTGGGCACTGTCGAGGCAGATCACCATGAGCATGCTCGGCGTACCTGCGCCCCAGCATGATGAAGTACGCAAACAGCACACCGGGGGCGTGCCGGGATTTGTGCGCGATGCCATCGAATATGTGTTCCGCTGCCTGCCGTTATGGAGCAATTATTTCTGGCGGGTCTATGTACGCGGCGCCTATACCCGGGACTGCTGTCCGGAATACCTGAAACCGGACAACTTTCTCGCGCTGAAAACAGGCCTTGCCGATCGCATCACCCACCACACCTGCACCGTCACGGAAATGCTGCAGGGCGTCCGCCCCCGCATATCGAAATTCGTGCTGCTGGACCACATGGACTGGCTGGGATCTTTCCGGCCGGATGCACTGCGCGAGGAATGGGCCGCGTTGCTGGAGTGCGCCGCGCCGGGCGCGCGCACCATCTTCCGCAGCGCCCATGCCCAACCGGCCTATCTCGATACGCTCACTGTTCCGGGCACGGGCCGCAATCGGAATTTGCGCGAATTACTGAGCTTCCACCCGGAACTCGCAACCCGCCTGACGCAGGCGGATCGGGTGCATACCTACGCCGGGTTCCACATTGCCGACATTCGTTCCTGAAAGTGGCGACATGAAAACATCGCTTGCAGGTGATTTCAAAACACTTTGGCGCCTCGCCCTCGGTGCGCGGGCGGGGAAAAATCACGCCGACAGACTGGAACGCTTCTACCGTCCACAGGCGGAATCCTACGACGCCTTCCGCGAACGCCTGCTCCATGGACGGTCAGAACTGATCGAACTGCTGTCACCGCCGGACAACGCGCTGATTGTCGAACTCGGTGCCGGCACCGGTAACAATGCCCGGCATTTCGGCTCGCGACTTGCACAATTCGAGGCCGTTGAACTGGTTGATCTTTGTCCCGCACTGCTGGAACAGGCGCGCGAACGCTGGGCGCATGAATCGCGGATTCGCGTCATTGAGGCCGACGCTACACATTACCGGCCGCCACGGCCTGCGGATCGCGTGTATCTGTCCTACTCTCTGACGATGATGCCGGAGTGGCGTCCGGCGCTCGAGAACGCTGTTGCCATGCTGAAACCCGGCGGCATCCTCGGCGTCGTCGACTTTGACCTGCCCCGCGGCAACTGCCTTGCTGACCGCTGCGTCTGCGAATTCTGGCGACACTGGTT
>Ga0209358_10001688_pt1 | contig 17321 bp, 17 predicted proteins | sample LauGreFa1BDMLBSN_2_FD_187574 | JGI IMG/M metagenome (GOLD analysis project Ga0209358, IMG submission 187574) | Freshwater lake microbial communities from Lake Michigan, USA - Fa13.BD.MLB.SN (SPAdes) (version 2) | ecosystem: Environmental > Aquatic > Freshwater > Lake | place: Lake Michigan, USA... | reverse complement strand
GCACGCCCCTTTAACACGGCTCGCACGCACGCCCCTTTAACACGGCTCGCACACACGCCCCTTTAACACGGTCGGTGCGATGCACTCTTCATGCTATCAGCATCTTGAGTTCACATGCGAATCATCATCATGCGACTTCTACCGACAGTCATGCTATAATCATCATCTTGTGAGTTCTAGATGCACAGTCGTGCTAATCATCTGTGACTTTTACCCCTCCCAAACCTAGTTGCGAGCATTAAATTGCGCAATTTCCATTGTGACGAGCAAAAAAGTCGCACTTTCACCCCTCGGTCGAAATGGGTAAGAAAAACGTAGATAAGAACATCGATAAGCACAACAAGCAATGATTTGGGTAGAAACGTTCATAAAAATGCCATGAAACGGACAATTATAGTCACTTGGATGCATGAAAACTCCCAAATCATTGCTTGTTGTGCTTATCGATGTTCTTATCTACGTTTTTGATACCACTTTCGACCGAGGGGTGAAAGTGCAACTTTTTTGCTCGCCACAATGGCAATTTCAGGAACACCGTTGAGTATGGTGTGAGTACTCACATTTGGGCCAATGTCTACACGAAATCAACAAACCTAGATGATATATGCGCATCTGTGTGTAGAAATTGGCCCAAATGTGAGTACTCACACCATACTCAACTGTGTTCCTTAAGTGGGGTCCTGAAATTGCGCAATTTAATGCTTGCTTTGAAAATGCGTTCCAGAATTGACTCGGCCTTCCCAAATCTTCGTTTGGGGAACATGAACTTGTTACAAAAGATGATAGCATCCAAAGAAAGTCGACGCATCGCATAGATAGCACTTGATGCTATGTTCTTTTGTAACCATCTTGCAAGCTGGTTACAAAAGAACATAGCATCAAGTGCTAGTCTGCCAGACCCGAAATCCCGATTCCCGATTGATCGTTCTGCCTCAAATAGGTGCTTCGTTCCCGTACGAGCATCTTTAAATCGGGGATTTCAACGTTTCGAATCCACAGAAAGTCGACACATTGCATAGATAGCATGCTTTCATCTCGACTTTGTTACTACGCAGTGCTCTAACAATGATTTAAAAGGTTTGCATTTATAGATCACGGCTGTTTTCTTTTGAAAAGAAAGAAATGGGCGTCGCCGTGCTCGCCCTCGCCCTCGAGGTGTGCCGCCTGCGCGCCGACTCACCCGATTCCGCGCGCAGGTCGGACGCAGCCGTCGCACTCGGCGCGCACCCAGCCCTGCTAAAGTATTGCATCTCGTGCGCGGACCCCAACCTCGATTTGCTCCGCCGGCTCGTCGAGCTGTCATCGGGCTCGACTAACCGATCGGTCGACGCTGAGCTCGAAATCTTCAACGCGTGCTCCGAGCGCAACCCCACGATGGCCTCGGCCATCGCGGGCGCGTCCGAGACTCTTGAGCGCGAGCGCGCCGCCGACGAGCGCTCGACGCACTCAAACTAAACACGCACTGTCCGTGGATTTCCGTCCTCAGCCGCACAAGCGCCGCCGCCTGAGTTGGGCGTGGTGCAAGTCTCGTCCTAATGAACACACAAACACCCAATAATACCTTGATGACCGCAACGAAAACGCAAGCCGAGCGTGCGGTGATCAAGCATGACCAACCCGACACACCCAACTCCGAGGTGTGCAAGCGACTCGGCGAGCGCTGGAATGCGTCGGACGCCGATACAAAGGCCAAATATGCGACCATACATGCCGAGAAACCATGTCGAGGCCATGCGGGTGTATGCGGCCGACACGAAAGACCTCGGTGCAATTGTCTAGCACATGCTTAATTACAAACACTCCTTTTTTTATGATCCCCAAACGAAGATTTTGGAGGGCCGAACGAACATTCGGGAACGTATTTTCAAAGCACTTTTCACGTACGTGAGTACTCGATTTGGGCTACGTTCATTTGAAAAGTGCTTTGTCACGTACGTGAGTACTCGATTTGGGCTACGTTCATTTGAAAAGTGCTTTGAAAATACGTTCCCGAATGTTTGTTCGGCCCTCCAAAATCTTCGTTTGGGGCAGCCGTCGGCAACTAGTCCCCTATTTTTCGACAATCTCCATTTTGAACATTTCGACAAAAGTGTCAACCTGGATTCGTGGTTAACACTTTTGTCGAAATGTTCAAAATGGAGATTGTCGAAAAATAGGGGACTAGTTGCCGACGGCTGGTTTGGGGAGCATAAACTTGTTACAAAAGATGATAGTATCAAACGCAGATTTCGAAGCACCTTTTCAAGGGCGTGAGTACTAGATTTTGGGCTACGAATCGTTGAAAAGTGCTTCGAAAACTCATTCGGAAAGGTTGGTTCCTCCTTCCAAACTCTTCGTTTGGGGAGCATAAGGATTTGGGAAGGATTGTCAAAAGAGGAAATCCGGATTTTCGAAGCACTTTTCAAGGGCGTGAGTACCCAATTTGGACTATTGGCGGACGTACGTCCGTCTTGGACGGTTTATGGTGGGCGTGCACGCACCTTCAAACGGCTGATGATGATAGTATGAGCTGTGCATGACACTGCATGTCTCACTTGCAAACGACGATGTGCATGACCAACTCACACGGTGATGATAGCATGAAGCCGTGTTCAAGTGCGTGCGTACCAGTCGTGTTCAAGAGCGTGCGTGCCAGTCCGGCCCAGTCGTGTTCAAGAGCGTGCGTGCCAGTCCGGCCCAGTCGTGTTCAAGAGCGTGCGTGCCAGTCGTGTTCAAGAGCGTGCGTTTCAGTCGCTTTAAGGAGCGTGCGTGCCAGTCGTGTTCAAGAGCGTGTCTGCCAGTGCGCGTGCCAGTCGTGATATGCTGGCGTGTTAGTCGACATCTCCTGATGATAGCATGACGATGTGTCTCTAGCACTCACAGGATGATGATAGCATGAGATTTTTCTGTACTACTCTACAGAGTCACAAGGTGTTCTTTGCATGACGATGTGGTTTGTCCAACTCACAAGATGATGTTCGCACGACTATGTGCATGCGGTGAGTTCGACAGATGCATGTAGTTTCAGACACATCGTCATGCTACTGTATCATCGGGTTGTGAGATGATGATAAGCATGTTCTTCTGTGATTTCGACAAGCCCCTCGGCATCGAAATCCTCATCTTGAGAGTTCGATAGATAGAGCATCAGATGCATCGGCATGCTATTTCCTCATGCTGTGAGTTCGACAGACACATCGACATGATGATGGCATTCTGGGAGTTCGCCGCGATCAACCAAAGCGAAATTCGGATTTTCGAAGCACTTCGACGTAGCAGTGTAGCACCCGTTGGAGCGACTCGTCTGGGTTTCACCGCGTCGGTGGGTCGTAAAGTTCAGTATGTGGCTGGCTCTAGTGGCAGCGTTCGACTCATGTTAGGTCGGTATTATTTATGCTTGTCGATGCCGTCGGACGAGCATCAATCGGTGCGACCGGTACCATTGGAGAGGGTCGAGAACACGTCGTAAAAAAATAGATATAAATGGATTTACTGTTCCCGAAACCTGAAGTGAAAAAGAAACCACGCTCTGTGTTGGGTGAGTACCTGACCGAACATCAACATGAGTTGGCCCTGATTTCGTTTTTACTAGGAGCGTACGCTACCATCAAAGTCCTACTATTACAGAGTGACATGGACCGGATGCGGAGCGATACCGATGCGAGGTCTCACAGCCGAGAGCACCGCCACCATGGCATTCAATGCCACTCGGACGACGAGCGCTAGGACGAGAAAGCGACTCGCAGATAGCATTTGACATCGGGTGCATGTAGAGCGCCGTGTTAGTGGGATTGCCTGCGAGTAGTGCGAGTAGTGTCTGTTGCAATTGATGGCTCCCAAACGAAGATTTTGAAAGGAAGAATAATGAAACGCGGATTGTAGAAGCACTTTTCAATGGTAAGAGGCCCAAATGGAGTACTCGCGCCCTTATAACATGCTTCGAAAATCGATTGCATCTTCTGTAAGGGTATCATTGCATGCATGCGAGTCTTGTTGAGGGACGTGTGTGCAAATCGCGCGGAGGGGCGTGCGAGTGTTGGAAAAAACAAGATGTTGCTATCATGGAGACGTGTCTGTCGAACTCTACTCGCCAGATGATGATAGAATAACGACGTGTATGTTGAACTCACAAGCTGATAACATGATGACTCCAGCCGTCGGCAACTAGTCCCCTTTTTTTCGACAATCTCCATTTCGAACATTTCGACAAAAGTGTCAACCACAAATCAACTTTTGAAATGTTTGTCGAAATGTTCGAAATGGAGATTGTCGAAAAAAAGGGGACTAGTTGCCGACGGCTGGATGACTCTGCGCTGCACTGCACATGTAACCGCATCCAAGGCGCAGCTCGACTCACTGCTCGACTCACTAGTGGCTCGACCTCACGATGACATCGCCATTATTAGGTCGATCACAGTCTTGAGCGCATGTGGATACGGCGTGTTCATCGCAATATCGTGACGCTCTCTGAAGATTCGGGTGCCATCATCTTCAAGAAAGAAGCCTCTCACGGGGTATCTCGCTTTGCGTAGCGTAGCACGGTCGCCGCCATCTCGGATTTCGTCTCCCGCCGCAACGAAAGCGTGCTTACAATAGGCGATGAACCGGTACATCTCATGCATGACGAGAGCAATTCGACACGCAAAACGGGTGCCACGCCCAGCCCGCCTCTCCTCCTCCTCGAGACCGCTTTTCGTGAGAGAGTCGAGCCACCACAACAAGAAACGCATAATGGAGACGCTCCATCGGGGCTCTTCGAATGCGCAAAGGTCTGGATGTCTCCCCGAGAAATCTACGTACACGACGACCTCGATGTACTTGAACAGCGCAATAACGTTGTCGATGATGTGGAACGGGTAAGGCGAACGGCTACATTCAAGTTCCACTTTCAGGCCATCGAGCATGGTTGCAAACGGGTCGCTCACATGTGGGTCGCACACGTGCTCCTTGTGAATGAAGCGGAGAGATTCCAAGAGACTTGAATCCCAGCACGTGTACGGACCGAGTTCGAAACCGTCGTCAATACGCTCATCGAGCATCTGACAGACTGGACGGGCTTTCAGTGCCGTAGCAACCATGTCGACAGAGTGCGGGAGAGCAATGATTGTACCATGTTTGTGTTCTCGCATCTGGTTGAAAATGTGGTTCGGAGTCACTGGTTCCACTTCATTTGAATCGATTTCAACGACGACGATTGGGCCCGTTTCGGCATCTTTTTGGTACGGATGAACAAAGATGAGATCGTCCGCAGTTACTCGGACTGACTCCGCAGTGGAGTCCGCACAGAGATGCTCGCTACTAGAGTCGCTACGACTCGCTAGATGTTCACATGATGATACTGTAACCATGCCTGATGATGCATCATCATCATTGCGTGCGATGCACTGCGAGCCGTGTTTAATGGTGCATGAGCCGCATGACAAGAGCGTTTTTTGTGCAACGGACACACCAATGTGACAGCATCATGCTACAGTCATCGGGATAAACTGTCACGAGGCCTGAAAGTGCGACTTGTTTTGCTTGCTGCAATGAAGTTTGCATGCACGGAATGACCGAAGTTGGCACGATGACGCTAGTATCGTGCTACACGGCATGCACGCAACCGGAACCAGCAGAATGACCGTGCGTTCCGTTTTTGAATTGTAAACGATGACTGAATGCTGTGACACCAATCACAATCACGCGGTGCGTTTGCTGACCCGTTTAACTCGTTTACGTCCCACGTCCCCTCGGCGTCGGTGCCACCATTTCACCGGGATGCGCCCGTGCGCGGTGGACGAAGAGTCCACGTCCAGTGCGTCGTGCAACATATTTGAGGACTTTGATTGGCACAACTTCTCGGTCTTTTGTTACACGTAGGTTTGCCCCCACACAGTGCGACTTTGTGTGGCGAGATAACACTAGGGTTCGGTGGTGTCCGTAGCGCGCTCTTCCGCCCGCGGCTTGGAACGAATGTGAACAACACGGCGGTTGCGATGGTGCAATTCGCATCGTGTGTATCCTGTCTGTATCAGACGTGCCTCGATGCGAGCCTGTACGTTGGCGAGTTTTTTCAGCAAGATCCGTCGCTCGCGCATGATCATTTTTGTGAACGGGTCGTGGGATGGACTCGATGAGGGCGTCGCCACGCTTTCGCTAGGTCCGGTCGCATCGGGTGCATCCGGTGGTGCATCGGGTGCAGCGGGTGCAGCGGGTGCATCGGGTGCATCGGGTGCGGCCACTGCAGCCACTGCAGGTTGCAACGCGCCTCCCCACGCGACGAAGAACGCACGATGCAGTGCATCGTGGCGCGGCAATGCCGAGCGTGCGTGCCGTACGTCGAGGATGGGGTTGAAGTGTCCGCGTTCGTTTCGAAACAGATGAATGCACGTGCACCCATTTGTTTCCCCCCGTGGCGGTCGTATCGGTGGTGGCGTGCGTTGCAGCACCAGACGAATACCATGCGCCTCTAAAAAGCAACCAACGGCCAGACACTCGGGCTCGGCAGCGTGGACCATCCGCTCAAGCACAAGATGGCGTGCGAGTTGGACGAACATCCGACGCGTCCGCAGCGTGTCCAGCGCAAAGAATCGCTCGATCCACGTCGAAACGCGCAGGCAAGACGCACCGCGACTCACACCGCGACTCACAATGTGGTCGTACACGCCACCGTAGCATCCCTCCCACCCGGTGGTCCACACGCTCCCCGGCTCGTTTAGGACGCGCCGCATCAGGTCATCGATGCAGTAAACCCGCACTTTTTGTTCGAGTTCCGGATGTGCGTGCAACGCCGAGTAGACGGAGCGAAACAGGCAGTCGCAGTATTCGGTTGGCGACGGCATTGGTATGTTATCCCTTTTTTTTCCAGCGCGTCGTCCGAAACGCCAAATGCTAGCCACCACAAGAACAAACCAGGACGCTGTTCGAGTCTAACTTTACCCCTCCCAAACGAAGATTTTGGAAGGCGGAACAAAAGATGACATCCGGATTCTCGAAGCACTTTTCAAGGGCGTGAGTACTCGATTTGGGCTACGAACCATTGAAAAATCGATCGAGAATCCGGATGTCATCTTTTGTTCCGCCTTCCAAAATCTTCGTTTGGGGAGCATAAAGGTCATGCGAATCGAGAATCTCAACCATCACATCCAGTCACCCCGTGTCATCCATCCGGCTCATCGGTTCGTTTGTAATGAATTACATCGTGACACAAATCACCGACGCAATTCGCAACAACCAATCGATGCGACTCGCCCAACGGGTGGGGAGCAGCATTATGACATCCCGGATATTCTTTACGATCGTATGTTGGATTCGCAACGACAATACACGTGCGGTTATCGGTATGGCGAACAAAAAATTGCGCAATTTCGCACCCACTACTTAACGAAGGAAAGTCCATACGTGAGTACTCAACAATCAGGCCAAGATACAATGGACACTAAAATGATTTAAAAGAAATGTGTCGAATTGGCCTGATTTTTGAGTACTCACGTATGCGAGTTCCTTCGTTAAGTAGTGGGTGCGAAATTGCGCAATTTTTTGTTCGCTACATGGGCGGTTATTGGACGCCCGTAACCCGCACCCTGGAACAAGCACAGCAGAACAAGATCCAACTGCTGATAGACAAGCTGTAAATACCAGACGATGCGGCGAATCCGGCGATGCGCATCCTCGACATTGGATGTGGCTGGGGTGGATTGGCACATGCCATTTCGGAACGATACCCCAATGTAGCGTAGTTGGCATCAGTATCTCCAAGGAGCAAGTCAAGTATGCGAACGAACACTACGGCCGCAGTACCCAACGCAAGTTCATCGTGTGTGATTACAGGGACGTACTCGCACAACCCCCACCCAATACGAACGGACCGTCAGCGTTGGGATGTTTTAGCATGTCGGAGTCCGCAATTACGATGGTTTCTTCCAGTATTGTGCGAACCGGCTGATGGGATTTTGGTCTTGCACACCATCCCTTGCCCGTCGCAAGCACGATATCTGACAGGCGTCGAGCGATACACAACGGACGAGTGGCTGTTACGCTCCGACGACGGAGAGCGTGTTGGTGGCAGTGGACCGGAACGACTGGATGTACCATCATCTCCAAAATTTGTCCATTAGCTATGCCAAGACGCTGCGCAAATGGCATCAAAACGTCCAATCTCATTGGCAAACGATACGCCAATCCAATCCGTCCGTTTTTACACCCGAATGGCACCGCATGTGGACGTTTTACTTGGTCTCGTGCATGGTGGCGTTTGAAGCCAAAAAGTTGTACTTGACACAGTTTGTGCTCACGAAAAAGGCTTTGATGGAAATGTCGTATTTACCAGCGCCCAACGACGGAACGGTGCGAATGGAGGGCGCATCGTGGTGCGTGCGACGACGCAACGTCTACGACGAGTACCGCACAATCCACCCGTCGATGGATGCACACGCACCCTCTGACTCTGTGGAGGGGCCTGCGATCGCCTGCAGCGTGTCGACTATGGCCTGCTCGTGATCGAGATGCTGCTGTAGCACGGCACGTTCCGGGGCGGGGGCGAACGCACCGAGTCGTTGCAGTCGGACAATGTCGGTCATCGCGAGCGCAAAGGTCGCTGCAAGTTGCGCGACCCACTCGTTCGACGACAACGTGCGCAGTTCGTTCGCCTCACAGATGCCGCTGAGGTACAGCACATCGCCGGCACGCCTTGTCAGGTGCGAACAGCGCGTCCGCACGAACGGGACAAGCGCTTCGGACATGATGCGCTCAACATGGGCCAGCCGTCGTAATGCCTGTTTGGTCGCCCGTCGTGAAACAACGCAAGGTGCGAAAAGAAGGACTCGCCAATCCGTGTCTCCTCGTACGACCGCAGCAGTTCCGTGGGGTAGTCGGTCGAAGGATGGTCGGTCATGCGCCCACAACAAACTGTGGACAAATGATGACGGCATCTTTAAATCATTTTGTTGGCGCGACGAACCTCCATCGGTGCGCGGACAAACTCAATGGACAATGGACTCTTGAATGGAGAATGGATTAAATGATGAAAAGGCTATGAAAAAGTGAACGCTCCCAAAACGACGAATTTTCGAGGGTCAAACAAAGCGTTGCGTATGCGTTTTTGAAAGTCTATGGTCCCCAAACGAAGATTGATTCTGGAACGTCAAAACCCACATATTTTTTGACGTTCCAGAATCAATCTTCGTTTGAGATCCATAAAGTTTTCAATCTTTGGTAGGCTAACAAGAGCACTCACACGCAACGCTTTGTTCCGCCGTCCAAAATCTTCACGCATAATCATGCGTTAAAGGGCTATCGCCGTGATGGACAACGTCGATGTTTGTCGATTGGATTTCCTTACGCCGCACAAAGACGCACACTCGGGTCGGAACCGTAGGAACTGGTCTTATTACGCACCCAGTGGTCGACGAATGGGTGCGCTCCATGCTTCACTGCACAGGCACGTCCGAACCGTGGACATCGCAACGCTGGCGTTCCCACGCACCCGTTCCGCCCTCAGATTTTCATCCACACGACTCGGTCGAGTTGCAGCCGATGTCCAAGCTTGCACGACTCGAATCGACACCACGAACCACTACTCCACATCGACCGCCCTTGAAAGCACCCAAACGCTCGTAATGACCTTCGTGAATTCCGTGACGGTCGCCGGATGCATCACGAAACACACACACACACAGCGGTGTCGCAAAACAGACAAACAAATCCCCAAACGAAGATTTTGGACAGTTGAACAAACATGTCGGACAGTGTTTTCAAAGCACTTTTTACATGCGTGAGTACTTCATTTGGGCAGCGACTCACCCTCGAAAAGTACTTAAAAAAGCACACACGACGCGTTGTTCGTTGTTCGGTCGTCCAAAATCTTCGTTTGGGGAGCATAAATTTGAAACAAATGATCATGCTCCCCAAACGAAGATTTTGGACGACCGAACAACGAACAACGCGTCGTGTGTGCTTTTTTAAGTACTTTTCAAGTGTGTGAATAGTCTTTTTTGGATGCAATTTATGCTCCCCAAACGAAGAGTTTGGACCATACTCACCAGCATGCTAGAGTTCGTAAACTGGACTACCCAATCCGACGTGGCGATTTCTCGCACATATTTTTTCCCCACACAAATCGTGTTGGGGGTGTAATCATGCAATTTTTGCCAATTTTACACCTCCCAAACGAAGATTTTGGAAGGCTTAACAAACCGTCCGGAAAGTGTTTTCGAAGCACTTTTCAACGCTTCGTGGCCCAAATAGAGTACTCACGCCCTTGAAAAGGGCTTCGAAAACACGTCCCGGAAAGGTTGGTTCGACCTTCCAAAATCTTCGTTTGGGGAGCATAAATTTAAGACTGCGTCAACGTTACCATTCGTCTTGGGGTTGAGACTGCCTGGCCCACCTTGCAGTGCCATTGGAAGACGGCATGGGTGTCCGAGCCGATTCATTGCGCCATTTTTCGGGTGGTTTGTTTTCCATCATTCATCGTGTCGATTCATGATGTGAGCAACTTTTGTCGCCCAATCAGCCGGCTTATGCCCATCTGCAAAACAATACTCCCATATCGAGACGCCACCAACGCTTCCACAGGTGTCTACTATGTGGGAAATCTGACGTAAGCAGTCGTCTAATGGTTGAGTGTAAATCATTCCCAGAACGAGCTTATCCTTTGGGTACTGGTTATAAAGCATCTGCTGATAATCGTCGCACGTATACGAATCATATGCTTGCACCGTAAAGTAGTCGATGCATTGTCCTTCGGCGCTGGTAAATAGGTCCTTGTACACAAACCCGCCCATTCCAGCTTGGTCTTGCTGCAACGATTTTAACAATGGCGCCATCGATATAATGAACCCTGACTTGGTGTTGGCACGGATGTCCTGTATGAGCCTTTTTACATCATTGATATTGACAGTCTCTTCGACATCCAAATCGACACCGTCCAGTTGATGATCAACAAGCACATCAAGGAGCAACGGGAGACATGTGTCATAGTTACGAAACAACTCCGTAAACCCACCGCCGGCGCCGCCGATCATGAGGATGATGCGGATGCCGTTGCTCTGGCATTTGGTAATTTCGTTCCACATGAGATGGAACTCGGACGACGACGGATGGTGGTCGTTCAGGTGGATATAGGACGCCCCTTCGGCGGTGCTTCCAAAATGAACCGCTGCGAGATGGATGTGGGTGACGGCGCCAATCGACATAATCGGCTCGAGGGACGTGAATGTCTGATAGTAAACGACGACCCGATTCATGCTTTACTAGTAGCCAAATCAGTCGTCGGCAACTAGTCCCCTTTTTTTGGACAATCTCCATTTCGAACATTTCCACAAACATTTTGATCTGGAATTGTGGTTGACGATTTTGTGGAAATGTTCGAAATGTCAACAAGGCTTGTTTTGGGAAAGCGACATGATCATCATTTGGATGCAATGGCGTTATTGTTCCGAGAAAACTCGACAATCGCTAGGACCACGTTACGTGGTCTGAAATCTCGTCGAATTGTCTCGGAACAATAACGCCATTGCATCCAATGTATGATCATTGCCCAAGGCCCGTAGGAGATTGTCCAAAAAAGGGGACTAGTTGCCGACGACTGCACTAGCCCCCTTTTTTGGACAATCTACAAACACTCACATTAGAGTCCCCTACGCAAGGCGCATGTTCGAGATCTAGGTGAGCGCCGGGTCGAGCCACATGCGATTCGCCCCCCGAACGACGCCGAGGTGGATCGTCGTAATTCGTCCGGTCGAGCGTCATCGACCGGGAGTTGGAAAGACGCAAGGGTTCGGACGCCCTGTTGTTCATTGTAGTCTAGGTCAGACATGAAAAAATGGTCGTCATCAAGCTTGTAGTTATCATCCAGCACATCAGCATCGTCGGATGCGGGAAAAGACGGCGGCACGTAGGCAAACTGAGGTCGGGGGGTCGGGACGAGTTCGACGAGTGTTTTCATGGTGCTCCACTCGATGCTATCCTTGCCATATTCCAGCACGTGCGAGAATTTGTTCTCGGATTTGAATTCGAAGCATCGGCGCTTGATTTCGGATGCGAATGCGCCGCTGTTGGGATGCACGCAGATCGTCTTTCGATGCGCATCGACCGACTGGAACAGTATGTAATGCTCCATCTCGGCGAATAACGTCGCAATCGACGCGGAGAGGCGGTCAAATGTGAGCAAAAGGTGCTTCTCCCTCGACGACTTGTGCTGGTTCCGATAGGCGCACCACGTGGTAATCGATAGGTCGCACAGCGTTTTGAGTAGCATGGCGCCGAGTACGATCTTGTGGAACGCGTTCTTGTCGAACCCTTGCACGGTTTTGACGAGCGAGTGGTCGTACGTTACGTACCCTGATTCGAATAGCCGATCATACTCGTCGGGTGTCAGTTTATAGGTACTATCCTTCCACTTGACGTCGATCGACTGTTTCTTGCTTTGGACGGTCTTCTTGATCGGCTCCGATGTACCAGTCAACGTTGCATTGCACTCGTTGTGGCGTCGCTCGGCGTAGATTTCCAAGAGGGTGTCGCCCACTTTGGCGACGCTCGGACCACTCCCATCCCGCACAAAGAAGCGGTTCAGATGGCGCAACGTTTCGTCGAAATCGATCGGCGTGTCATTTTCGCCGAAGAGAGTCAGATGGGAGCAGACCGCCAGCTCGTGTGGGTGCAACAGGGCGTAGATGTAGCCGAACGACTGCATGTCCATCGGGCCGGTGGAAGAGTCTAGAAAACCGACCATCACCGACCATTTGATCAGCAACGCGCGGATCGTCATGTGAAAGGTCTTCGCCGGTGTCTCCCCCACGCACACCGCGTACATGAAATCGGCCGACGCCTTGGGCATCTCGTACTCCATCTCATTCGCTAATACGTCTTCTTCTCTTGCGCGACGATCCGCCCGGCGACGACTCTTGGGCGTGGGCGATAAGCCCACGCCGGCGTAGCGCGGCGCAAACGCCGAGAGGAACTGCATGTTGAACTCCGTCCGTTCGTGTAGGTAAATCCACGCGAGCATGTGGTCGACGATCGTCGGATACAGCCTCGATTCGTTGCACGTCTCGAGCCATCGGTGCTGCAACTCGTTGTACATGGACGTCAGCGTATGAATCAGTCGCTTGACCTTGATGACCGGCGAGAGTGCCCCGTACAAGCTGTATCCATCATCATCCAGGCGGTATCCGAACCGATCATACAACACAAAGTTTGTTTTGAACGGCTTCTTGCCGGCCACACCATCGAAAAACATCTTGAAGAGGGCCTTCTGTTCTTCGCTTTCGACGTGCGCCGCGCGGTCGCGGAAAGCTTCCTCGTGCATCGTCCTGTCCAAATCGTCGAGCAGTTTCTTACATTGAGCGCTCTCGTCGCGCACAATGTGGTCGCCGAATATCGCGTGGTGCATCGTCCTACCGGAGGATGCGTCGATCGACAACTTTTCTTGGCCGACATAGCTGAACTGCATGGCTTTATCGGTGCAGTGATACATCACCTCGAACACGTTGGGAAGTCTAATCAGTTCGAACGACATCAGGCGATGGCCGGACAGCGGATGCACGATGTGTCGCGACGACTGATTGGCCGATGATGGGACGGGCTTGCGATCGGGGTCGACGATGATCTCAAACTCACACGACACCTCGGGGCGATGAATTCCGAAAAAGTTCATGTTGCGCTGCTCGGTCACGTGCGAGTCCGAGCCCGCCTGATCGAACATGTTGGGTAGGATCGACTGAAACATGGCCTGTGCCGTCCAGCGAGCTTTTTCCTTTGCGCGCGTCTTGAGGCGCAGGGATAGGTTCGACATGAGGGTGATGTCGCGGTTCTTGGTCGCATCCACGACGATTGAAATGAGCGGGTCAATTCGGTCCGGGGTCGTGTGCTCGTTGAAATCCCGTAGGCGCGAGATGTAGCAGTCAAACTCGTCGGCGTCCAATGGTCGGACGTAGGTGAACAACGGCGCGTCAAACATCTTACAGCCCGAAGTCCGCCTAGGCGCGATCATGCGGTCGACCATCTTGGAAATCGGCACGAAGTCGGCGATGCGCGTGCCGTACTCGTGGAACTTGCCCTTGTCCGACGCCTCCCCCACCGCCTCGTCGACTTCGCTAGGCGGCGTCGACGAGGCGGCGGGGGCCAACTGCGGGCTGGTAACGATGAACTCAGCGGAGGTTTGCGACGCAGTGGGTGGTCGACTGAACTGGTTCGAGCAGATGCGGAGGATGCGCTTGAACCGACTCGAACGTTTCGGGTCGACGGTCGTCTGCCAGATCCGGACGAGCCTTTCGACGTCCGTGCATTTGGTGTCTTCGAACTTGTCGAGCACCTCGAAGACGGTGGCCATGGAAGATGCGCGCTCGTCCGGCCCGACGTGCAGCAGAAAATCGTGCATTTGGTCGGCGATCAGCGACTCGAAAAAGTGCGTTTTGGAGCACTTGACTCGCACGAACGACATGCCGGCGTCGACGTCGATGCTCATTTATATCTGATAGAAAAAATGCTATTGTTATTAGAAACGGCCCGATGATGGGACGTGCGTCGGAACAGAGCCCTGTTGGAAGGCGTCGAATGATGTTCAAACGCACGTGATCATTGACTAATTCTTCGTATATACATGCCACGCTTTGATTTCGACAGACACATCATATTGACATGATCATGTTTTGATGCAATGTAGTTATTGTTCCGATAAAACTCGACAATCGCGAGGACACGTCACGTGGTCTGAAATCTTGTCGAGTTTTCTCGGAGCAATAACTACATTGCATCCAACTGTGGAAAAGGCATGTTTGTAAAAATGGGGATGAGTGGCACACATCTGATGTCGATTCGAAAGTGGAGGCTGTGGTGCGTGCGTGGCTAGAGCACTGGGATCAACTTCCGATCAAGTCAGACGTATGCCACTCCTCCCCTTTTTCGGACAATCTTCATTTCGACGATTTCGTCAAACAAATCAACCTCGATTACAGGTTGAATCATTTGACGGAATCGTCGAAATGGAGATTGTCCAAAAAAAGGGGAGGAGTGTCATACGTCTGGATCAAGTCGAAACGGGCACCCCGATTCCACGAGTCGAGGTCGGATGCACATCGTTGATGTGATCGTGTCTGCGGTGGCCGTGTGCGCGTCCTGGACCATCAGTCGTGGCAGCCTGGGCAACATGATCATCGTTTGGATGCAATGTAGTTAAGATTTCAGACAACGTAACGTGGTCCTAGCGATTGTCGAGTTTTCTCGGAACAATAACACCATTGCATCCAACGGATGATCATGTTGCTTTCCCAAAACAAGCCTTGCTTACATTTTCGAACATTTACACAAATCGTCAACCAGTATTCCAGATTGAACTATTTGTGTAAATGTTCGAAATGGAGATTGTCCAAAAAAAGGAGACTAGTTGCCGACGACTGCTTGACTTGCGCCTGCCCGGTTGATATGCTGTCTTGTTTCGTAGTAGCTTGCAATAATGTTACAAGAACAATCGCAAGCGATCCATCCGACGGTTTACGACGCACACGGCCTGGTACGACGCCCTTTCACACGGCCTGGTACGACGCCCTTTTTAACACGACCTGGTACGACGCCCTTTTTAACACGACCTGGTACGACGCCCTTTTTAACACGACCTGGTACGACGCCCTTTTTAACACGCCCTGGTACGACGCCCTTTCACACGGCCTGGTACGACGCCCTTTTTAACACGGCCTGGTACGAGTACGACGCCCTTTTTAACACGATCTGGTACGACGCCCTTTTTAACACGACCTGGTACGACGCCCTTTCACACGGCCTGGTGCGACGCCCTTTTAACAAGACTTGGCACGCGCGTGCGTGCTGTATTTGCGTTTGCGTTGCTTTTGATGCGATGTGATGTCATGTGATTCGATGTGAGTTGATTCGAAGCAATCGCTTATTGCAGGTACTTCGAGTTCACAGACGCGCGTATTCGGAAAGGTTGGGTTCGACCTTCCCAAATGATTGAGTAAAATCGTCGTTTGGGAGCATAATTGTATGTCCGCCCAACGGCAGATTGATTGGGTCGGGCCGCGCAGTGAAGCGAGCAACAAATTGCGCAATTTCAGGCCCCCACTTAAGGAACGCGGTTGAGTATGATGTGAGTACTAATATTTGGGCCAATTTTATGCTCCCCAAACGAAGATTTTGGAAGGCCGAACCAACATTTCAGAAGGCATTTTCGAAGCACTTTTCAAGGGGGTGATCACTCGATTTGGGCTACAAGCCGTTGAAAAGTGCTTCGAAAACGCCTTCTGAAATGTTGGTTCGGCCTTCCAAAATCTTCGTTTGGGAGGGGTAAATTTCTACACGAACTCAATGAACATAAAATGATATATGTGCATGTGTGAAAAACTGGCCCACATGTGAGTACTCACACCATACTCAACTGCTTTCCTTAAGTGGGGGCCTGAAATTGCGCAATTTGTTGCTCGCCACTACTCGGGCTCGGACTCGGGCTCGGGCGGGGTTAATCGCCCTCGATTCGACATTCGCAAGTGTGGCGACCACTCCTGTGGCTGCGACGCACGTCTCTAAGACGACGACAGCAATCCGCATGTATTGTTCAGATGATGTGACAGGCGGCGTGTGCGTGGCTGATGCAACGTTCTCGTCGGCATGTGGCGTTGTTTTTGGGTGGGCGGGTGTGCATTTACTCGCTGCGAAAACGTTTGGCGATGGATGCGACGCTGCAAGCGGTGGGTCGTCGGTTGCATCGTCGTGTGGCCCGTCGTCGTGTGGCCCGTCGCGTTTGCCATCGCTAGGAACATCATGGCCCGTATATTGGTGGGCATGTCCGTCGGTTTGCTTGCGTCTCCAGATCCGACCATTTAAATCAATTTTCATGTGTGGTTGGCGGTGCGTGGCCAACGCGCGTGGGCGACGAAATTGGGAGCAGCCGTCGGCAACTCGCCCCCTTTTTCGCCCCCTTTTTTGAACGAATCCAGCCGTCGGCAACTCGCCCCCATTTTGGACAAACCTGCCTTTTCACGAATTTCCCAAATATTTTAACCACAATTCGTGGTTCCGAATTTAAGGGAATTCGTGAAAAGGCAGGTTTGTCCAAAATGAGGGTGAGTTGCCGACGGCTGAACGAATCTCCATTTCAGACGATTCGTCAAAAGTTTTGGCAGTGACTCAAAACTATCAACCACGAATCGAGGTTGAAAATTTGGAGTTTCTGTCTGAAATGTATGCTCCCCAAACGAAGATTTTGGACGGCCGGACGAACCTTTTGTAGACCTTTCAGAATGCGTTTTCGAAGCACTTTTCAACGTTTCTTAGCCCAAATCAGGTACTCACACCCTTGAAAAGTGCTTCGAAAACGCATTCTGAAAGGTCTACAAAAGGTTCGTCCGGCC
>Ga0209358_10001686_pt1 | contig 17327 bp, 14 predicted proteins | sample LauGreFa1BDMLBSN_2_FD_187574 | JGI IMG/M metagenome (GOLD analysis project Ga0209358, IMG submission 187574) | Freshwater lake microbial communities from Lake Michigan, USA - Fa13.BD.MLB.SN (SPAdes) (version 2) | ecosystem: Environmental > Aquatic > Freshwater > Lake | place: Lake Michigan, USA... | reverse complement strand
CAATTCAGATGGAATTGGTTCATACAAGAAAGGATTAACGGGCTATTACGCTTCGAAGTATATTACCCTAACTCCGCAACAACTCATGATCACCACAGGTGGTTCAGAGGCGTTGATTTTCACGTTCATGACGTGTATGAATCCGGGTGATGAGGTGATTATCCCAGAACCGTTTTACGCGAACTACAACGGATTCGCGGTAATGGCTGGAGTGAATGTGGTTCCTGTTACTTCATACATTGAAACTGGATTCGCACTTCCTCCAATTTCTTCTTTTGAAGAAAAAATTACTCCGAAGACAAAAGCTATTTTGATTTGCAATCCGGGTAATCCAACTGGATATTTATATTCGAAAGAAGAGCTTGAGCAATTGCGCGAATTGGTCATTAAGCACGATTTGTTCTTGATTGCAGATGAGGTGTATCGCGAGTTTATGTACGATGGAGCTGTTCCGCATTCTGTAATGAATTTGGAAGGGTTAGACAATCACGCCATCATGATTGACAGCGTGAGCAAGCGTTACAGCATGTGCGGTGCGCGTATTGGTGCACTCGTTACCCGTAACGCAGAGGTCATGGCTATGGCCATGAAGTTTGCGCAAGCAAGACTTTCTCCTCCGACATTCGGACAGATTGCTTCGGAAGCTGCTTTGGATACTCCGCAAGAATACTTCGATGGAGTAGTGGCAGAGTACGTGAAGCGCAGAGATATTTTAGTGAACGGATTGAACGCCATTCCTGGCGTTATGTGTCCAAATCCAAAGGGTGCATTTTATTGCATTGCTCGTCTTCCAATTGACAACGCAGATAAATTCTGCCAATGGATGTTGGAAGATTTTTCACACAACAATCAAACAGTGATGATGGCTCCAGCAACGGGCTTCTACGCCACACCTGGTGCAGGAGCCAACGAAGTGCGTTTGGCCTATGTGTTGAATGAAGATGCGCTTCGCAATGCAGTTGAATGTCTGCGTCACGCGTTGGAAGTTTATCCAGGAAGAACGCATTAAAGAACTCGGAATACCGTTCTTCTGTTTTTTGCTTTTCCTTCCGGAGTGGCATTTGTTTCGAGCGGTTGTGTTTCTCCGTATCCTTCCGATTCAATTCGGGCAGTTGCAATTCCTTTCGATTCTAAGTATGTTTTAACGCTGAGCGCTCTGGCTTGAGAAAGTTTCAAGTTGGCAGCTTCATCACCGTCGCTATCCGTGTGTCCTTCAATGCGAATGCGCATGGCCTGGTTTTTCACCAAAAGCTCTATTAACTTTGTTAATTCAATGAAGGATTCGGTCTCGAGGCTCGAGCTGTTTGTTTTAAAGAAAATGTTCTCTAACACAATCGTTGCGCCTGCATCCATCTTTTGCATGGGCGCATCTTTTCGGTAAGGTCGCGTTGGAGTGAAATCGCGCAGCGAGAAATTTGAAGAATAGAAGAGGTAACTATTCGCGCTAACATTCAAAGCGTAGTCGTTTCCTGCTGGAAGACAAACCAAGAAGTATCCGTCTCTGCTTTTATTCGAAAACGTTTCAGCTACGATTTCTCCGTTGCTCAAATTCAACAATTGTAATTTTCCGTCTAACGGTGCATTCGTTTTGCTGTCGAACACAAACCCTTCCACATAACTCACATAGCGCGGTCTTACGTTTTCAGGTAACTCGAAAGAGTAAAGATCCAATCCGCCTTTTCCGCCCTCGCGGTTACTGGCCATTAATGCAATGTCTCCTTGCGCAGTAACTTGAATAGAGTTCTCGTTGGCTGAAGTATTAATGGGATAACCCAAGTTTACCGGCTTACTCCAACTTCCGTCTTTTAGCAATCGACTAACGAAAATGTCTAGCCCGCCCATGCCCGGATGTCCGTCCGATGAGAAGTAAAGCGTTTGTCCATCTGGATGAACGAATACACTTTCCTCGCGACCTTTTGTATTGATTAATCCGGGAACTTTCGCAGGTTCGCTCCACATGCCTACCTCGTTGATTTGACTGAAATAAATATTCGGATCTTCCACCAGCCCGCCTTTACCTTTCTTTCCTCGAATGAAATAAAGTGTGGCGCCATCGGCAGTTAAGCTCGGTTGCGTTTCCCAATATCCTGAATTAATACCGGCACCGAAGTTTTCAGCAGCTGTCCATCCGGTTGCCGTGCGAAGCGAATAAAAAAGATCACAACTTCCAAGACCTGCGCGGGTTTCGCCGTATTCGTATCCCGGAAGTTCACAGGCGGTGAACACGATTGTTTGTCCATCGGCGCTCATGGTCGGCGCACCTTCGTTGTACAGCGTGTTAATTGATCTTACAGGAAGAGATGCGTTCCAACCTTCATTGAAGTTTTTCGTTTCTGTTCTTTCGCTCATAAAAAAGTCTTCGTGTTTTCCTTCGAACGCGCGCTTGTCGTTTAATAAACGTGTGAACAGAAGTGTCTTCGTGTCGGCTGTGATGCACGGAAAGTACTCGTCGTTTTCGGTGTTGATTTTATCTCCAAGATTAATGGGGTTGAATGGCACCGGATACATCATGCTTTTTTTGGCGAAAACGCAGCTTTCAAGAATGAGCTGTGCGCGGTAATGAACATTGGGATTGGCCTTAGGTATTTTGGTGTAAGTGGCTATAGCTTGTTCTGCTTTTTCGTATTCAGCAACGCTGAAATAGCATTCGCCCAGCATGTAATAGCCCATCGGGAAAATGGAAGCGTTAATCGCAAGACCTTTTTCAAGTGGAGCTATCGCTTTCTGCATCTCATTTTGCTCAGCGAGGATTTGTCCCATAAGGAAATAAGCTTCAGCAAATTGATCTTCGCTTTGAATAAGGTCTTCTAAAATAACAAGGGCTAAGCTGCTGTTGTATTGGCTGTATGCCGATGTGGCTTCTTCGTATTTCGAGATAGCGCGCTTGTTTTTAATGCTATATTCTTTGTGTGGTTGAGCCAAGCAAGAGTTCAACATAATCAAAAAAGAGAAAGATAAGAGCGATGTAATAAGTCTATTCATAGTCGTAAAATGCAATCCTGTTCGTTTCTACTAAATTCTTTGAATTAAACGAATAACCGCAGCTTGAACGAATTATTTTTGAACAATGCAAATTGTTTTACTTTCCGACACACACGGTTACTTCGACGACCGATTACAAGAACACTGCCGAAATGCCGATGAGATTTGGCATGCGGGAGACATTGGGTCGGAAGAGATTGTTGAGTTGCTGGAATCACTTGGAAAGACAACGCGAATAGTCTACGGAAATATTGACGATACACGCGTTCGCTCCATGACGAAAGAAGACTTGATTTTCGAGGTGGAAGGGGTGCGTGTTTTCATGACGCACATTGGTGGAAGACCGCCGTCTTACCCGGCGCGAATTTCAAAAATTATTCGAGATCAAAAAATAGATGTGTTCGTTTGCGGACATTCACACATTTGTCTAGCCGGAAAAAACCAACGTGAAGGTAATCTGCATTTAAATCCCGGAGCTGCCGGCACACATGGGTTCCACAAAGTGAGAACACTCATGCGCTTTCAAATTCAAAAAGGTAAAATAACGAATCTTGAAGTGGTGGAACTCGGTCCTCGTGCAGTAAGAATCTCTGAAGAAATCTAGTTTTTTATTTTGAAGACATAAACGTCTTCGTTCGGCTTCTTCATGAAATATTCTTCACGTGCCAATTTTTCGAGTTCGAAGTTTTTCGCGTTAATCGCTTGAAGCTGCTCTTTTGCGCGTTGATTTTCTTTTTCAACCTGAACCGCTTGGTTTCTTAATTTGTGAAGTTCCCAACGAGAGGAGATAATGAAAGGAATATCAATGTTATTGATGAAAAGATTGTAAAGTACAAATAGCGCTAGGGTGAGCAAGTAGCGGTTTTTGAAGACGAGGAATATCTTTTTCATGAGTCTAATTTCGTGAATTTGTTCGAATCATTCGCAATCGTTTCAGTATGTTTCACACAGGACGGTGTTATTTTAGCGGCCCATGAGGTATTTCAACGAGCAACTGGTTACCGATCTTGAATTCCAAGAGATTCGGAATGTGCTGTCCTCCTTCGCGAAGCAGCCAACCGCTGCTGCGGCGTTGAAAGAACTTTCTCCATATGGAAATTTAGATCTATGGAAATGGACCATTGAAATTACCCATGAGCTAAAGTCCCTGCTAGAAAATGACATTATCATTCCTGCCTTAGACTTCAAAGAATTCGGCGAAGAGTTGAAATTGTTGCGTGTGAAAGATTCGGTGTTGGCGGAAGAGAGCTTTGCAAAGATTCTTCAAGGCATTCGAATCATTGGTTTGTTGAAGAAAATTCCGGAAGAAGTTAGAACTTCTGTACCGCGCTTAAATGAACTGATTCAGAGCTGCGAATACACCGATGAGATTGAGATTGAGATTCTGAAAATTTTCGACTCGAAGTGGCTCGTTCGAGACGAGGCTTCGCATGAGCTTTCTGTCATTCGACACGAAATTGTTTCTAAACGAAGAGAAATTTCGAAGAACTTTTTGAGAGTCATGAAAGACTGTCAAGGCAAAGGATTCTTGGGAGATACCGGAGAAGCTTATTTGTTAGACCGAAGAGTGTTGAGCGTGTTGAGCGTATACAAGCGAAAGGTGCCCGGGAATGTCTTGGGGACAAGCAAGACGGGAGTTTTAACATACATAGAGCCGGGAGTGAATACACTTTTGAATTCACAAATGGAAATGCTTTTCGGCGATGAACGCGCTGAAATTCGGAAGATTCTTCATCGACTCACAAGGTACTTATCTGGACACGCAGTTATGTTGAAGTCGGTATTGGATACCCTCCTTCAACTCGATAATATTCAGGCACGTGTGCGCTTGGCTGTGCTCATGAGTGCGCAGAAGGTTCAGTTTGTTTCAGAGCCAACTGTGAAACTCAACAAAGCTTTTCATCCGCTCTTGCTTTTGAAAAATGCAGAACGAGGAAAAAAGACTATTCCGCAATCGTTGGAACTGAATGCGCAGCAGCGAATGATGGTTATTTCGGGTCCGAATGCTGGAGGGAAAAGTATCACCTTAAAGACCGTCGGACTTATTCAGCTCATGTGGGAATGTGCGCTGCTTGTGCCTGCGGACGAGTCGAGTGTCTTGAGTCGATTCGATTGCATACTTACCGACATTGGCGACAATCAGAGTATTGAAAATCAACTTTCGACCTATTCGTACCGGCTGAAGCGAATGAGGTTTTTCTTGGATTCAGCGAATCGAAGATCATTGATCTTGTTAGATGAATTTGGAACAGGATCGGATCCTGAATTGGGTGGTGCTTTAGCTGAAGTATTTTTTGAAGAGTTGTATGCACGCAAATCTTTTGGTGTCATTACCACTCACTTTTCACCCATTAAAATTAAAGCTTCACAACTACGAAATGCAGTGAATGGATGTATGCTTTTCAATACGGAAACGCTTGAGCCAACCTATATTTTGAGTGTTGGGGAGCCGGGCTCTTCATTCACTTTTGAAGTAGCGAAGATGAATGGAATTCCAGAAGATTTATTGGATCGAGCGAAAAAGAAATTAAGCAAGCAGAAAATTGAAATGGATAGTTTGCTTTCCGATTTACAAAGACAGAAATCTGAGTTGGAGATGGGGATATCGGCCGCCAGAAAACAAGAGGCGAGCGCAAGAAAAGAGGAGCAAACTTTTCAATCTAAATTGGAAAAGCTTCAGGATAAATTAGACAAGCAGCAAGTGACTTCCGAAAGAAATAACAAGTATATTATTTTAGGAAAGAAGGCAGATCAATTGGTAGAGAAATTCAATCTTCGAGCGAAGAATAAAGATGTTCTAGAGGAGCTAAAGAAATTTGTTGCGGTGGAAAAGACAGAGCGCGAAGAATCTCGAAAAAAGAAGAGGGTTCTTACAGAATCTAAGGTTAAAACTGCGTCCAAAGAAAAGGTTATTCAAGACCGAAAGAAGATGATCCCAGGCGCAACAGTTCGTCTTGAAAAGACACAACAAATAGGTGAAATTCTCGAAATCATCGGAGAAAACGCTACAGTAGCCTTTGGCGTATTTAAGACGAAAGTTGAATTAGGGAAACTCTTATTAATTCCTTAGATCTTCGGCTTTAAGTTCAGCGCCTTTCCGAGTTCAAGCATGTGTGCAAAAGCCTCTTCGTAATTGTTCTGAATCTTTCCGTCGAGAATAGCGTCTTTAATCGCATTTTTTATTTCGCCAACTTCTTTACAAGGCGTCAAATTGAAGGTTTCCATGACTAGTTCACCGCTGATAGGAGGTTGGAAATTTCGAACACGATCTTTCTCTTCAAGCTCTACCAATTTCAACTTTACCTTTTCGTAATTCGCTAAATAGCGTTTCACTTTCGTTTCGTTTTTCGAGGTAATGTCTGCTTGACAAAGCAACATCAAATCATCAATATCATCGCCCGCCTCAAATAACAATCTGCGAACCGCCGAATCTGAAATCTCATCTTTCGTTAACGCAATTGGCCTAAGGTGAAGAGCCACAAGTTTTTGCACAAACTTCATTTGATGATCCAACGGAAGTTTTAAGCGTTGAAAAATCTTCGGCACCCATCGCGCTCCAATATCTTCGTGACCATGAAAGGTCCAGCCAATGCCGTCTTCAAATCTTTTCGTATGTGGCTTAGCAATATCGTGCAGCACTGCTCCCCAAAGCAACCAAAGGTTGTTTGTATTCGCGCGCAGATTGTCGACCACTTCTAGCGTGTGAAAGAAATTGTCTTTGTGCGCATAGTTGTTTTTCTTCTCAACACCATGAAGCTTCACCATTTCGGGAAAGAACTGGTGAAGCAAATCTGTATCGAAAAGAAGTTTTAATCCAATCGAAGGCTTTTTGGAAAGAAGGATCTTGTTGAATTCAACCATTGTCCTTTCCACACTCACGATTTCTAATCGCGCTGCATTTTCTTTAATTGCCTGAAGACTTCTTTCTTCAATGGTGAAGTTAAGTTGAGTAGCAAAACGAATGGCGCGCATCATGCGCAACGGATCGTCGCTGTAGGTTATGGCGGGTTCTAAAGGTGTGCGGAGAATTTTATTTTCTAAATCTAATAGTCCGTTAAACGGATCAACAAGTTCTCCGAAAGTTTCTTCTTGAAGCGAGAGAGCCATAGCATTCACAGTGAAGTCTCTGCGCATTTGGTCGTCTTCTAAACTTCCTTTTTCAACCTCGGGTTTTCTGCTTGTTGCACGATAGGATTCTTTTCTGGCTGAAACGAATTCTACTTCGCTTCCCTTATAAACGAAATGTGCGGTCCCGAAGTTTGCAAAAATTGACACGCGCTTCACGTTGAGTAATTCGGCAGTTCTATTGGCTAATGCAGGCCCGTCGCCACTTGTAACAATGTCAATGTCCTTGTTCAGCCTTTTTAGCATGAGATCACGGACGTATCCACCAATAACAAATGCTTCAGCATGCTGCTCAGAGGCCGCTTTTTGAACGGCTCGAAAGACGGTTTTTTTTAGATGACGACTAAAGTTCATTTGCGGGGCAAAGGTACTTTTCAAAACGAGGAAATAGAAATATTTGTTTTAGGGTAAAAAAATGACCACGAGGGCAACTAGATGAAATCCGTTTCGGTCTTATCTTGCGTTTGTTAAACTGATTGAAAATGAGAAAACTTACGGTTTTATTTGCGATTGCTATGATGTCTGGTGCAAATCTGTTTGCGCAGAACTCACAAGTGACATTTAGTTCAACCACTAGCTTCACTATTGTGGAGGACGGATTTCATCAGGTAAAATTCCAATTGACAAATGGTTCAAATGCAAACGTTGCGGGGCTATTGGAATACGTTCAGAAAAATCCAAAGTATTTTAATGTTGAAGTAGACGGAAGTGAATTGACTTTGAATTTTGTTGAAGGCGTGCATTGGGGTGTTTGGATGAAAGTTTTTGGTGCGATGGGTGTTAGCCAAATTGAAATTCGCACGGAAAATGAAAATAGTGTAGTTGATCCAATGGGTTTTCTCAACTATTTCCAATTGATTAATTAATAATTTTTAAGCTTTTTTCGACCAGAACACGTTGCTTGTTCCTTTTTTTTCAAAAGGAATAAGGTGCTGGAGCACGATACTATAAGTCACTTTGCTGAAGCACGCTTTAACTTATCGTTGATTGCGCGACCTAGATTTTCATCGGGAAGAAATTCCGCAAGAATAACGTCGATTTCTAATGAATCAAGTTCGCGGAGATAAGCAAAGAAATGCGAGGCTGCCTCTGTGAAATTTCCAGATGTGCTTAAAATTCGTTGGCCGAAAACACCGTAGTCTTCTTTGAAGCTCAATATCCCAATTTTCTGTGATGAAAAGGAAGTCATGAGCTCGCGAATGTTTCCCACATAAACAGGTTTTTTCGGAGCATAATGACTTGTAAGCATTCCAGGAGATGCAGGAGAACTTGTTGAATGTTCCTCAATGCGAATGCTAGGGGTGAAGCGGTGGAGCGATTCAAGGGAAATACCACCTAATCGAAGGACTTCTATTTCGTTGTCTTGAACACGTAAAACAGTCGATTCAATTCCAACCGAACAGTACCCGCCGTTCAATATATATGGAATCTTTTCGCCCAATTGATCTTCCACATGCTGAGCGCTAGTTGGGCTTATGTAACCAAACGGATTCGCACTGGGCGCGGCAAGCGGAAAGGAAAGGCTGTTTAAAAGCTCAAGCGTAATGGGGTGATTTGGAATGCGAATGCCAACTTCCTTCAATCCAGATGTTGTTAAATCGGGAATGCAAGATTTTTTCGGAAGTAAAACGGTTAAGGCGCCTGGCCAAAATTGCTCCATGAGGTTGAAAGCCAATTCAGGGATTTCTTCCACATATAATTCAACATCAGAGATTTTACCTACATGAACAATTAAAGGGTCGAAATGCGGTCTATTCTTCGCCTCGAAAATCTTCGAAACCGCTATTTCACTCAAGGCATTTCCAGCCAAACCATAGACAGTTTCCGTAGGAATAGCAACCACTTCATTTTGAAGAAGCAAATCTCGAGCTGTTTTTATTTCATTGCCAATCATCGATTGCAAAAGTAGGTAAATCAAATTTCTCCTATATTTGCATTCGATGGCAAAAAAAATCACCTTGATCAATGGCGGACTGCTGAATATGATCATTCAAAGGTTGTGTCGTCAATTGATCGAAAATCACAAAGACTTTTCTTCAACAATCCTTATCGGACTTCAGCCGCGGGGCATCTTTTTTTCTGAACGAATTGTTGAAGAATTAGCAAAGTCGGGACACAAAGTGAAATGGGGAATTGTAGATCCAACTTTTTATCGCGACGATTTTAGAATTCACGACAAGCCGCTTCTGGCGAAGTCTACTGATATGAAGCACAGTGTGGAAGGAATGAATGTTGTCTTAATAGATGATGTATTGTATACGGGCAGAACAATTCGAGCAGGTATGGAAGGCCTTATGGAATACGGAAGACCCAAATCCGTCGAATTGTTGGTGCTCATAGATAGAAAGAAGGGAAGAGAAGTGCCTATTGAAGCCACTTATGTAGGAAAAGAAGTAGAGAGTTTCGACAATCAACGTGTAAGAGTTATGTGGAAGAGTGAAGGGGAAAAGGAAGATCATGTAATTTTTTTGAACGACTAACATGAAGCTAAGCACCAAACACCTCATTGCCATTGAGCCGCTGAAAAAAGCGGACATTGACTTGATTTTTTCGCAAGCCGACGAGTTCAAAGAAGTATTAAGCAGACCCATTAAGAAGGTTCCCTCTTTAAGAGATATTACAGTAGCCAATTTGTTTTTTGAAAATTCAACACGCACACGTTTGAGTTTTGAGTTGGCCGAAAAAAGATTGGGTGCAGATGTTGTGAATTTTTCCGCATCAACATCTTCAGTGAAGAAAGGAGAAACACTAATCGATACGGTGAACAACATCTTGGCTATGAAAGTAGACATGGTTGTTATGAGGCACGCGTCACCTGGTGCATGCCAATTTTTATCGGAAAGAACGAATGCGGTTGTTGTTAATGCAGGAGACGGAACGCACGAACACCCAACACAGGGTTTGCTCGATGCCTTTTCAATCAGAGAAAAATTAGGGAAGGTCGACGGTAAAAAAGTAGTTATTGTTGGAGACATAACTCACAGCAGAGTAGCCCTCAGTAATATTTACTGCCTTCAGAAGTTAGGCGCTGAAGTCATGGTTTGTGGTCCAACAACATTAATTCCGAAACACATCGAATCATTAGGAGTGAAGGTAGAGCACAATCTTCAACGCGCACTTGAATGGTGCGATGTTGCGAATATGCTGCGTATACAGTTAGAAAGACAAGAGCCTGGAATCCCTTATTTTCCAAGTCTTCGCGAGTATACCGAGTTGTTCGGCTTGACACAAGATCGTTTGAACGCGCTTGGAAAAGAAATCGTTATCATGCACCCAGGTCCGATTAACCGTGGAGTTGAAATTTCGAGTGAAGTTGCAGACGGTCCCAACAGCATTATTTTGAATCAAGTTGAAAACGGAGTTGCTATTCGAATGGCAACGATTTTCCTTCTCGCCCAAGGAATAAAAAGGGTGAGTTAATTCTTCCAATTCTTTTTTTGTTTTTCTTCCTGTAAATTAACTAATTTTGAGGAAATAGCATTTTATGAATTTTGTTTCAGATCAAAAAGAAAAGTTAGTTTATATTACTTCGAACGTAGAGAAGCTTGATGCTATTTATGCGCCGGAGCTTAAATCTGAGTTGGTTCTTCAAAATAGAAACACTCAACGTAATATTATTGTTGATCTTTCTGCGACGAAATACATTGACTCTTCCGGATTGTCTGCCTTACTTGTAGGTCAGCGCTTGTGTCGCGATGCAAATGGTACATTCGTAGTATGTGGACTGCAAGAAACTGTCAAAAAATTAATTTCCATTTCTCAGTTGGACTCAGTATTTAAAATAACTCCAACGTTAAGCGAGGCCATTGATTTGGTTTATATGGAAGAAGTTGAACGTGAAATCTAAACCCTCAATATGAATAAACAATTACTTACTCTTTTAGCTTTCGCAGCTCTTTCATTGTCTGCAGCTGCACAATGTAATTCCAACGACTACGATTGGACTGGTCAAACTTTCGGAGTTAGTCCGAATCCAGTAATAGGTGAAAACTTTGCACCAGGTCTTCAAGGTGTTCCATATAGCGATGTGCTTTATGTAAGAACTCCAACCACTGCTGCAGATATTGATCCTACATACCCAGCTTTTATTACCATTAACAACATTCATCTAGATGCCGTGTTTTACGGAATTGTTTCTGCGGTGGATACAACATGGGCTGATCTTTCAGGTCTAGGTCTTTCAATTGCATGTAATAATAACGGTGAATATCCAGACCCATGTTTGTTTGGTGCAGGTGCGGGTTACTGCGGAGACATTACCGGAACTCCAAATGCGACAGGTATCTTCCCAGTTAAGATTGCAGTTACAGCAAACTTACTTTTGCTAGGTGATGTTCCTTATGAGTTCACTGGATTCACTTTAGATTTCTCTGGAAACAGTGTTACTGAAGATGTTACTTTCAACGATGTTGTGAAGGTTTCTCCAAACCCAGCGAACGAATTCACTTTGGTTACTTTCCCAATGGGCTCTAACGAACAAGCTGAAGTTTCTGTATACAACACCATGGGTCAATTGGTTTTTTCAGAAAAGACCATGACTACGCCAGGTGTTAACACCTACCGCTTGAACACTTTAAATCTTCCGGTAGGAAACTACGTGGCTCGTCTTGTTTCAGGAAAGAATGTTGCAGAGAAGTTGATTCAAGTTCAACACTAAGACGTATTATTCACGACCTTTGAAACCGTCTCGTCTTATGCGAGACGGTTTTCTTTTTTTATGATGTTTCAATTAACAATACTCGGATGTGGCGCTGCAACGCCAACCTCGCGCCACAAGCCAACGGCGCAGGTCGTGAATGTGCACGACAAGTATTTTCTTATCGACTGTGGGGAAGGGACACAAATGCAATTGCGAAAGTATAAGGTGAAGATGCAACGCATTCAAGCCATATTCATCTCACATCTGCACGGCGATCATTTCTTCGGGCTGATCGGACTTTTGAGCACGTATAATTTGTTGGGAAGGAAAACGCCTTTGACGATATACGGTCCGCCTGGATTGGAAGATGTAATTCGACTTCAATTCAAAGTTTCTGAATCGTATTTCGACTACGAATTATTTTTTGTGGAAACCCAAGACAAAGAAAAACAACTCATTTTTGAAGACGATACCGTTCGTGTTTATTCCTTCCCGCTTAAACATCGTGTGCCATGCACCGGTTTCGTTTTTGAGGAAAAGGAACGAAAGCTGAACATAGAAAAGTGGGCGATCGTTGAATTCAAGCTTCAGCCGTCAGAAATTTTATTATTGAAGAAGAGGATTGATGTTGAGCGCGATAACAACGAAGTAATTCCCTATGGAAAAGTGACTAGTCCTTCAATTCCTATCCGTCGGTATGCATATTGTTCAGATACGGCCTACGACGAACGCATTATTCCGAATATTCAGAATTCAGATTTGGTTTATCATGAAACCACATTCTTACAAGAGGATTTGGAGCGAGCCAAGAAGACTTATCATTCTACCACAATTCAAGCGGCAACCATTGCTAAAATGGCGAATGCGAAGAAGCTGATAGTCGGACATTACAGCAGCCGTTACAACGAAGATGAATTGTTCAAAACAGAAGCTTCAACCGTTTTTCCTAACACTTATCTCGCAAACGAAGGGGTCGTTTTCGATTTGTAAAAATCTTTTCTGTGAGTGAGTGTATTTCGTACACTTTCTATATCTTGCAGGTATGAATAAGCAACGATTAAGTTTTTGGCAAATCTGGAATATGAGCTTCGGTTTCATGGGTATTCAATTTGGATTTGCCCTTCAAGGTGGGTTTATGTCGCGCATTTTTCAAGCATTGGGTGCAACGGAGGATAGTATTCCTTTGCTTTGGGTGGCAGCGCCTCTAACCGGATTAATTGTTCAGCCTATTATAGGGTACTTAAGTGATCGCACTTGGCATCCGCGTCTAGGAAGACGCAGACCATATTTCTTAATCGGAGCCATTCTAAGTTCCATAGCATTGTTCTTTGTGCCGTATTCTCCGACACTATGGATAGCCGCGGGATTCTTGTGGGTAATGGACGCTTCCATAAATATTTCTATGGAACCTTTTCGTGCCCTTGTTGCTGATAAACTCCCTGAAAACCAACGTTCTTATGGTTTCGTAGTTCAAACATTAATCATAGGAATTGGAACTTGGATCGCGAGCAATCTTCCGTGGTTTTTGAGCTTTTTAGGTTTTTCAAATACAGCAGCGGAGGGACATATTCCTCCATCGGTGAAGTGGGGTTTTGCTATTGGCGCATTGGTTTTTATGTCTTCAATATTATGGACGGTCTTCACTACAAAAGAAGAGGCCCCTGTTGACATGGAAGCTTTTCGAAAGGAACGCGAAGAGACGAAAGGTTTTGTGAAAGGGCTGACTGAAATTGCAAAGAGCTTCACTCACATGCCTGTTATTATGTGGAAGTTGGGAATTGTTCAGTTCTTCAGTTGGTTTGCATTTTTTACTATGTGGTCATTCGCCGTTCCTGCTTTAACGGAACACGTATACAATTCCCCAATGCCGGAAAAGGGTGCGGCCAATTTTGAGGTGGAATTTGCAGCCTACAATAACGCAGCGAATTTGGTGGGTAGTTCAATGGGAATGTACGGATTAAGTTCTATGGTATTTGCGCTGTTGCTAACCTTTTATACCGCGAAACGCGGAGTAAATCGAAGAGTGATTCACTTCTTTTCTTTGTTTGCCGGTGGAGTTGGATTCTTAATGCTTTTTTCTGCCAATAAAGAGTTTGCAAGTATTATGAACCTAAGCTTTGCGTTAGTAGGAATTGCATGGGGAAGTATTCTTTCCATGCCTTACGCCATTCTCTCAAGTTCTGTTCGTCCTGAAAAAATGGGTGTTTCCATGGGTATCTTCAACATGTTCATCGTTATTCCTCAAATTGTGGCAGCATTGGGCGGAATCAATTGGGCGTACAAGACCTTTTTTGGCGAAGAACTTATTTTTACCATGGTATTAGCAGGGGCTAGTTTAATAATTGGTGGATTGTCTTGTTTCTTGTTGCCCGCGAAAAGCGATTAATGCTCATTCACCATTATCTTTGAAGTTCTAATTCGAAACGATAGTGGAGCTTGTATCAACTTTTCTTCCAACACAATACGGCGACTTTGAAATTAAGGCGTTCGATAGCGGCAATGCCGAACTTCCGAACTTGGCTTTAATTCACCCCGAATGCGATAAATCATCACCAGTAGTTGTGCGCATTCATTCAGAATGCATGACCGGAGATGTCTTCGGCTCGCGCAAATGCGATTGCGGTGATCAGCTGCACGAAGCACTGAAACAATGCGGAGAAGAAAAAGGTGTTTTAATTTACTTGCGACAAGAAGGAAGAGGTATCGGATTAATCAATAAACTAAAGGCCTACCAACTGCAAGCGAAAGGCATGGATACGGTTGAAGCGAATGAAGCGTTGGGTTTCGTTGCCGATTTAAGAACGTTTGATCAAGCAGTAGAAATTTTATTGGAATTGGAAATTCGACAAGTGAAATTATTGACGAACAACCCCCTTAAAATGGAAGCACTTCAGGGCATAGGTTTTGTAAGCGTTGAACGCGTTCCGATTTTCGGCGCACAATTCGATTCGAATAAAAATTATTTGAATACGAAGCGCGAGAAAATGGGACATCAACTTTGATTCTTTCAACATGAATAAATGTTTATTCATTTTCTTAATTTTCTGTTCCTCGCTGGGAATGCTGCATGCCCAAAATTGTGAGTACACGCCAACGAAGAATGTTCAGAAATTTTTGGATAAGGCCGCGGACGGAAAGAAGTATAATAGCGATGAGCGTATTGAGTTTCTTGAACAAGCATTAGAGCAAGACGCAGAGTGTCTTACGTGTATGTTGCAATTGGGTGAAATGAAATTCCTTCGTGCAAAACGTCAGGGCTCAGGTTTCGAAGAAACCATTCGTCTGTATGAAGAACTAAAAGCAAAATGCGAAGAGTATCATTCTGAAATGTATTATTTCTTAGGCGCTATGCACTACGCCAATCAAGCCTACGATGAGGCCGCAGAGTCTTTCGAAAAGTTTTTGCGCTTTCCAGATAGTGATCCTTCGAAATTTAATTCCAACTACGACAGGAAATACAAAGAGGTTGAAGAGGCTTTGGTTTCAGTGAAAGCCTACAACAAGATTTTCAACGGAAATAAAAATTACGTTTTCAAACCGAAAAAAGTAACAGGTGTTTCTACTCCCAGCGATGAATACCTTCCCATGATTTCTCCCGATGGTGAAATTTTATTCTTCACCCGTTTGCTTATCAAGCAGGCGAAAGGAGATTTCACAAGTAAAGAGGTTGAAGAATTTACATGGAGTAAGCGCGTCGACATTAATGCACAATTCGACATTGGGCTTGCGCTTCCTCCACCTTTCAACAAAGGCGGGTCATACGGCGGTGCAACACTTTCCATTGACAACAAAGAGCTCATTATCGCAAAGTCGAATCCGAATGCAAAAAATGCAAACAACATAGATTTGTTTTCAACGCGATTTGAACTCATCACAAAAGACAATGGAACAATCGGATATGTGTGGAGCGATTGGGTAAGTTTAGGTGAAGGTGTGAATACCCCTGACGGCTGGGAAGCGCAGCCCTCATTGAGTGGTGACGGAAAAACGCTCATCTTCGCTGCAGTGCGACCAGAATGCATGAAAGACAATTCAGGAAATTTCAGTCACGATTTATTCATATCGCGAAAACAATCAGACGGGACGTGGGGAAAATGTGTTGCACTTCCAGCTTCAATAAATACAAAAGGACAAGAGAAAGCACCTTTCATTCACAGCGATAGTCACACCATTTATTTTTCAAGCGATGGGCATTTGGGAGTAGGCGGAATGGATTTCTTTTATGCGAAAATGAACGACGATGGATCGTTGAGTGAGGTTGAAAACATTGGTGCTCCCATTAACGATGAAAACGATCAAATTGGAATTATTGTAAGCAGCGATGGGGAGTTGGCGTATTTCGGAGCAGATAGATATTTGGATGAAAAGAGCTATGATATTTTTCAATTCAACATGCCGGAAAAAGCAAAGCCCGAGCGTGTTGCAATTATCAAGGGAGAAGTGAAAGGCGACGACGGTACTCCTGCGCAGAATGCATCTGTGACCATTCAATACGCACAATCAGGTAGTGAAGAGCAGGTGAAGGTGAACAACGATGACGGTTCATATGCGGCCATTGTCCGCACGAACAAGAAAGAAGATGTTGTATTGAAGGTGGAAGGAGAGAACATTGCGTTTAATGCACACGTCATTTCGAAAAAGGAAAACGAGGATCCTGCAGCTATTTTGAAATTGAATTTGGAAACTTCTATCGTTGCAGAAAACAAACCTTTTGTCATTAACGACATTTATTATTCAACCAGTTCGACTTCCATCAATGAAGAATCGAAATTGATTTTGATTCAGTTCGCAGATTATTTGAAAGAGCATTCGTCTTGGATTATTGAAATTCGTGGACACACTGATAACATTGGAGACGATAAATCGAACGAAGCACTATCTTTAGGGAGAGCAAATCAAGTAAAAGACTTTTTGGTTTCGAATGGAGTGAAGGTGGAGCAGCTTTCGGCAAAAGGATTTGGAGAATCGAAATCAGTTGCATCGAACGACACAGAAACGGGAAGAGCAAAAAATAGAAGGACAGAATTTGTAATTAAAAAACTCTAGCATGCGAATAGATATTTTGACCATTCTTCCTCGCTTGCTCGACGGTCCTTTTGCAGATTCTATTTTGAATCGCGCGCAGAAGAATGGCTTGTGTGAAATTCATATTCACAACATTCGCGATTATTCAACCGATAAGCACAAGAGCGTTGACGACTATCAATTTGGTGGCGGCGCGGGCATGGTTATGCTCATTCAGCCTATAGCAGATTGCATTGACAAGTTGAAGGCAGAGCGAGAATACGATGAGATTATTTATTTGACGCCAGATGGAGATAGACTAAACCAAGGCATGTGCAACACGTTTTCGTTGGGAAAGAATTTGCTTATGATTTGCGGACATTACAAGGGCATAGATCAACGCTTGCGTGATCATTATGTGACGCGTGAAATCTCTATCGGAGATTATGTGCTTAGCGGAGGCGAGTTAGCCGCTGCGGTTTTAGTGGATGCAATTGTTCGTTTAATTCCAGGAGTCATGAACGATGAGACGAGCGCGTTGACCGATTCATTTCAAGATAATTTATTAGCACCTCCG